>Ga0325403_1007061_pt1 | contig 10731 bp, 7 predicted proteins | sample PopdelMetagenome_19_FD_205665 | JGI IMG/M metagenome (GOLD analysis project Ga0325403, IMG submission 205665) | Populus deltoides microbial communities from Bellville, Georgia, United States - Xylem-PdKOR-R4 | ecosystem: Host-associated > Plants > Phyllosphere > Stem > Wood/Secondary xylem...
CTTCTCATGTAGTTCATCAAATGAGATAGCAACCTCACAAGCTTGGACAGCCCGAACAAGTTCTGTGTAATCTTCACCTAAACTATCTAGAATTTGTTCAGTAAGATCATCAGTGTCCATGGGAGCACCAAGAACAGCAAGTTCGTCAGATCGTGCTTTGATGAAGTAGACAAAATCTGTGATACTCAGAGAACCTTTTGTAAGATTTTTTAACTAGTTTTTCACCTGGCGGATACATCCACGGGATGGTTTGGCATATGTGGTGGCAAGAACATGCCATGCATCATGAGAAGAAGTGGTGCGTGCTACAAAGGAGATGAGCGGAGGAGAAAGACTGCCAACAATGGCATTCAAAAAGAGTTGATCTTGCCTCACCCAGAGGCTGTATGCAGGATTAGGAACAATGATATTATCTGTTATGAGAGTTGGTGAAGGACACGGTTTTGAGCCATCAATGTAACCATGGAGATCATAGCCAATGAGGAGTGTTTCAAACTGAATTTTTCAGGAAGCGTAGTTGGAAGAGGTGAGTTTTAGAGGAGCTTGAGCAGCTGTGTTTATGGTGATAAGGTGGTTTTTTGTGTTTGATGGAATTGAAGTTGACATGGTTATGGAGAAGAGGAAGGAACATAACCAAGGAACAAGGGGAAAATTTTTTGAATAAAGGATCAGAGATGCTCTGATACCATGATAGAACTGAAGCTTGGGAAGAGAATTGCTTACAATATTATTAATAGAAGACGTATATATAAATACAAATCCTAACCGATTTCTCTACTTTGCAGGAAGACCAGTTCTTTAAGATTACAAACTGTTGCAGCTACTGAGTCCTAATGAATAACAAACTGTTACAGCTATACATTGAATTATCATTAGTTAACAAGTTAGTCTAAAATGAAAATATAAAAGGAATCCATACGTAGATTCAAGCAATCTGGAGAGCATATGTCAGACTGAGAGTGGAAAAGAAACCAGAATAGATTGAACTGAGTATAAGACGAAGCTGGGTTAACAAGTGCATAAGACACCTCAAATGCATCGCACTCATTGTTTTCATGCTGAGACTTCCTTCTTCCTGCATTTTGAAGAGAGGCTAACCAAACACTGTACTCCTACTTGGGCCTGTTTATCTACATTTCACAAATCAGGCTCTCTAACTAAACCTCTCTACTGTTTTCTTCCTCTCTCGCTTTTCTGTTGTTCTTCTCTCGTTTTATGAACTTAGAGAAACTGTCGAGCGGTGGGGCTTCTCATTCCACTCAGGTTCTCAAGCTTTTCTAAGTAGGAAAACCTCTTGGGGGTTGTATCTGTTTTGTCCTTGATCTTGTCCTGTTCTCCTCTGAAGCAGTTCTCCATGTTGTCTGTTGAGGTAGTTTTATTCATGTTGGCCTCTCCCTGATCTACCTTCCATCCCATGAAATCCGAGAGTGTCTTTGATGTTGGCGTCTCTGCAGAAGTCAAATTGTCCAGCTCTTCCTCTGGCTTCTGATTGGACTCTAACTGTGGACTTTGTGCAAGGGAATCAGCATACAGGACATCCTCAATCTTAGACAAGATTGCGTAAGCCAAGCTTTCTATTATCCTTGAATAGCTTTCTAGAATAGCCTGTCCTACATCCTGAAGAGAAGTACTAAAACAATGTCAGTTTCTGAACTCTTGAAGAAATATAACCAGAAAACAGATTTCAGACATAATGCTATATGTCCTTGCCTTGTTATATTGGATCTTGCTTATATCCAGTGAGGATTGTGAAATTCCTGGGAACCGCTGTTTGAGAATGAGTAAGATTGTTTCTGCCCTCTCTTCAAAGAGTTCTCGCTTCTCCAAGCTCACGGCTGAACCCCAGGTTGACTTTCCGTCCTTTTGGTTCATCTTTCTCTGCCAAATCACGATAGAAGCCTCGATCCTGTTCTTGAGGTCTAAAACTTTGTGCTCGGTTGACATGTCCATGGTTGAAAGGAATTGCTCAGGATCAAAGTATTCTACTGTTATGCTCTTGTAGATCGAGTCTCCGAGGCTCGCTCTTCCATTCTACCAATAACACAAGGGAGAAATTAAGCCAATTGTATCAAAATTTTAGTAGAGCTATTGAGGGTATTTCATTCCCATACCTTTGGAAGGGATTCGATGTAGTTTTCAGGAATTTCCATTTCGGATAGTACTTGGGCATTTATAGCCATAGCTGCTTTAAGTACTTGGTTAACAGAATCCTTCTGAAATTGCATCCATCTCCGAGTTACATCTGCTAACCCATTTTGTGGAACCTTGACCGTGGGGATCCACCATTTGTCATCATTTCTTGGTGGAGTTCCTTGCTCTAATCCATCTTCGTCTTTGGAAACGTACCAGAATTCATTTTGGCTTCCAAATTGATCTAGGAGATCCTGCATATTGCGAATGTGATCAGAAAACATTGCAAGTTCATACAAGATCCTCTCCGATAAGAAAAGGCTAGAAAACCAAATTACTTACAATGAGGATGGTGTCAAGTTTGCGCAGAGCAGGAATGTTCATTAGCAGATCACTTCTTTGCCGTGTCGTCATGATCTATCAAATCAGAGCAAAATATTAATGTTTGGTGTATAGGCATACGTGGTTCAGATTAAAAAAATTTCATATGGAATTATGAGTGATGAGAAACAAAGCATACATAGAAAAGCTTAAACATGCTCAGAATTCTCACCTCCATATTGATTCCATCCTTGGATTGTTGTGAAGGAACAAATTCAACAATGTGATCTGTTACAGATAAAAGCCAATCGATCTCCTTTCTCCATCTTGCCTTTCTCTCTGGATTCATTGGCTCTAGTTTCTTTTGTTCTCCAAAAACAGATGCTGCATCGTGTAAGAATAAGAATTAATCAAGGAGATGAGTAGAAATAATCATGCAAATATGGCTAGAAATGTTAGTGATGGTCTTTTTATTGGCAGATAAAAGAAACAATTAAAAGAAAAAATCACCAGCAAGGTTTGTAATTGCATTTGACAAAGCCAAAGCTGAAGAGACACCCTTTCCACCTCCTGACATATCTTCACCCAAAAGCAGCTTTGCAAACCTTTCCTTCATCAGTTCCATGTCTGTACAAAATGCAAACCAAATTATACGTAACAAAGAAACAACATCATGATCTTAGAATCTTTTCATAAAAACAGATTTTCTTTCTCATAAACTGTTCAATTTGTGTAGTGATAGCATATGATTAATCTGACAAAAAATGGCATAATCTTTTTCAAAACAATCATAATATTATTGAGCGATGAAGACAGAAAGAAGAGAACTATACGTGATGTATGTACCTGATAAGAATTGCTTTTCTTGACGAGTTGGTGTCTCAGGAGCTGCGCAACCATGACCATCTGTACGAGAGGCCTTCACTGGACCCCGTACACGATTAAGTGGGCTTCCAATATATTGGCAGTCGCCAAGGCGTTCTCCTACAACTCTAGGAACAATGTAACTCCTTGATTGATCAACATCATCTCCATCGTCTGCATTATTTTCAAGGGTGAAACTCTGAACCTGTCGCCCCGGAAGCTGATCGAACATCTTTGTGGGATTGGGATACTTGGTTTTCAGAATGCTTTGTTCACGACTCAATGCTCTAACCATAATGAATCAAGTATTACCTTCAATATTGATCAGCAGTGAGAGAATGAAAACATGATCATTGGCAAGCAATGCTGCAAAATTCTTATCGAAAGAGAGAAGGGTTTTCGATCTGTCTTCTTTTCCGGAATAGCGGTGTTGGTTTTATTTTGAAGGGATCTAGGAAAAAAGACAAAGGTGGCTACAGGCTTTCAGTTGAAGAGGAGAGGAGGCTGTTGAGTGGTTGTTAGTTAAGTTTTATGTCTTTCCTAGGAGAGAATGTGGGGTGCATGTCTATGTCTGTTCGATAAAATCTAAAAAAAGAAAAAGAAAAGAACAGAGGTCGGTGTAAGGAAAACGAGTCTACTTTGAAAGGTCAATGATGCTCGGCCACCTAGAAGCCCGGGAAGAACACACAAACTGGAGCTAACTTTTGCCATTTTTCTGAGGACATCCAGTTTTCTCCTGTTATATATGTTCTTTATTAGGTTGCAGCAAATATAGCCTTTTTTCTACGTAATAATAATAATAATAATAATAATAATAATAATAATAATCACTGCAAATATAGCTGCTTTGGGAAATAACGAGAAGTTTTGTGCTGCTCCGTTTTATAAGCAGCAAATGACTCCATCACCGATCAATGTCTTTTTTTCCACGATAAGAAAACACATGAAGCATCTAATTGCTAAATTCATATTTAAATAAAATATATTTATATTTTTTAAATACTTTATGTAACTCATACCATATTCATTATTAATTAATTTTATTTCGTAAAAATAATGTATTTAATTAATTTACTAATTTATAAGATTTTATATAAGTTGCTTTGCCTTTCACATGCTCACAAAGTCACAAGTTTGTAAATGAGCTTACTTATGAGCCTACTCTAAGCTTTAATGAGCCAACTCTAAGCTTTAATGAGCCAAACTTAGCAATTTCAAAAAATGTGTTTGAACTTCAAGCAACTTAGCTTATTCATAACCCTATTAATTATTTGGATAAATTAAATCCCCTCCCCCCTGAAATTTTAAAAAATATATACTAGTGATACTCAAACTACCCCCATTTATAGAAATTTTTTTTTGATTAATCACTCTTTGATTTAAATACAATAACATTTTAATCCCAATTTTTCATATATTATAAATTATATCTTATAAGAAACGGTTGATGGTTATGACAGTTAAAAAGTGAAACAATGATAGTGATCTCATATAAATATAACTCTCATCCTACCTACTAACTAAAAAATCAATCACAATTGAGATAGAAGAGAAGAGAGATCCAATCAAAACCTAAATTATAAAATTAACTTGATTGAAAAATGCTCTACTCTCATTTCAAGAAACCCTAACTTAAGAATTTATGGCATCAAATGGTTTTGAAAGGTTTTCATGATCCAGGTCTCAAAACAAAAATAAAAAACTCATGATTTAATGAGCAATCACATCGAAAAAACGCTTTCCTTTGCCAACTATACATAGCACTTTGTAAGAGCTTATCTTTACATATTTAATTATTTTTCTTTAATTTTTAATTTAGTCTTTATTTGTGAGACTTTTTTACAAACCATTTATTTTTACAAGAAAAACAGCTTGGACATAAACCTAATCCAATAGAGATATATGAGGAAACTCATATAAGGAACAGGGATAGAAGGAAAATGATGAAAAATTTTTTCGAAAAGAGAAAGCATTATTATAAGTTTTTTTGGATGATTATAATTGCCTTACTAAAATTTATTTTCATCATTAATATGAAATTTGGATTTTTATTTGTTTTTTTATTTTATTTTGCAGGATATATATAATGTCAACAAGGTTGGAGAATATGGAAAAAACACTTCTATCCATCATCCTCACAATCCTCAATTATGGTTAAAGACTAGAGAATAGACCTGATAGGAATCATGTTTTTAGTATGGCTATGGCATCAACCTGAGATATAAGAGCGGATTGTAATGTGACAACATTAGGCATACTATCATACAATTTTGATTTAGAGTGACCAGACAAGCATAGTGACTTAATATGTTTTTTAAAATAATTATTTGAAAATATCTCTAAAACACTATCATGATGGATCTTTTATTTTTTCAAAACATAAAATTTTGATTAGTTATCATTAAAATAACAACATGAAAGTATATAAAATAGCTAGTGTACTGGAAAGAAAAAAAAACTAAATTATACAAAGATTTTATATATTTTGAATACAGTAACTTTTTAGGTTTATAAATATAATATGAAAGGCATGCCTTGCACGTTCTATAAAGTGTGGCTACCCTTTTCCAATATTTGTCTTTTAAAAAAAAAATCAAGAATATTTTTTTAAAAAATGAGTATATTCTGACCATACTTATTAAGTTGATTAATATATATTAGACTTCAATGTTTACAAATAAGTGTAGATAATTTGATTGACATATAGTTTAAATCACAATTATACAAAACATTTCATTATTAATCATCTGCTAATACATTTGAAAATATTTTCTCCTCCAATTGCATCTACCAAACCTATATGGTAGTATAATAGTCACTCTTTAAACCGATAAAATATTACAAACAACACACTAGTTTCAAATAAGCACAAAATTGTGTGTGTGTGTGTGTGTGTGTAGAGAGAGAGAGATGGGCTGTGTTTATTTATCATCTGATCTAGAATGTAGTTGTGGTTACTTTTCAAAGTGCTTTTTATACCGAAATGTATCAAAATGATATTTTTTATTTTTTTAAATTATTTTTGAGATCAGCGTATTAAAACGATCCAAAACACACATAAAAGTTTTAGCAAAAACAATTAAATATTTTGAAAACTCCAGTACAACCGTATTTCCAAATGCTCATTTGTATCACTAATTTGATTGACATAAAATATTGGTTTTTTTTAATGAGAAAGATATATTAGTTCGTGGCAATGACTATAAAGATTATGACATTTAAATGTACAGTAGAATTTAGTTTTGATTTATACTAAAAACCAATATCAAACTACTATTTAGTGCCTGTTTGGGAACGGTGAAAAACCATATTTCTAAAAAATTTAATTTTTTTTATATTTTGGATCGTTTTGATGTGCTAATTTCAAAAATAATTTTTAAAAAATAAAAAAAAATCATTTTGATGCATTTCGACACGAAAAGCACTTTAAAAAGCAACCGCAATCACACTCTTAAACACGCGATAGCATAATGACGTAGTTGATTATTTCATGAGAAAAAATTAAATATCTTTAAAATATCATCCTAATATATTCATTTTTCGAAAACTAAATATTTCATTAGCTAACCTTGAAATAACGATAATTAAATGTAAGAAGAAAAAAACTAAATTATCCGAAATTTAAAGTGCAACACAAGTAGTCTTATGCACTGTGAAGGACGGCATCTTAATATTTATGAATGATATGTTAAAACATGGAAGACATGTCTTGCATTCCGTGCAAAGCATATTTTCGTTGCCAATTACCCTTTTTGCCCATCAGAAGTGCAAGAATTTTCGTTGCCCATAGGATCAATTATTGATTAATAAAAATTATAAAAACGAGTTTGGTTCATGTAATAATTTTAAAAAAAAAATTGATAGAACATAATCATCTAGTTAATTGATTTATATATTGATTCTCTGATCAATTTAGTCCATAATTTTAAAACCCGGCTCGGCCCGGCGGGTTGACCCGAGACTTGGGACCGGGCCGGGTCTAAGTAAAAACTAGCTGAGGATTTGGCCCAGCGAAAGCCGGTCGACCCGGCAGGTTAACCCGGATAAACCCAGCCGATACCCGGCATTTACACACACGTAAAACATCGTTGTTTTTGCCTTATTCATTAATTCCCGAGAAATTCATAAAATCTCTCAATTTTTCCAACAATTGCATTTTGCATAATTTCTCCAAAATTGTTGTTACTTTGTTTCAACGATCATCAAAGTTGGAATATGGATCATGTCCAAACCAATATTCAAAGTCTTCTAGTAGATGGGATGTCTGCGGTTTGACAATAAAAGGACAGAAATGAGAAAACCTAAATTACCTAATCTCATAAATCTTCAAAGCCATTTCAATTGCAATTCGTGAAGAAGAACAGAGGAGCAGAAGACGTCAAGGCAAGCCATACCGATTCAAATCTTTTAATAAGGTTAGATGAAGCTGATATTGCTTGTTTCTCTTCATGACTCTCCTTCTTTCACTCTCTCTCTTCTTTACTCTCTGCCTCTTTTTTGAACTTGCAGTTCTTAATCAGTTGATCTGGCATCGATTCTTTCTTAAACCCAGATGATGATTTGGATGAAATGATTGGGTTGCTTGATGAGTTGGTTGGATTGTTTACTGGTGTTGAAGGATCTGGAAATGTTGCCATTGGTGTTAGAAATGGTAGGCTGGAGTTGGTTTGTTCTATTTGTTCTAACATTTCTATTGTATATGAGAAAGTTCTCGTTTTGGCTTTGAAAACATTGGCATTGTTAATTCATGGTATGTGCTTTTTTCTATACAGGATGATGCCTTTTGTTCTTTTAAATGGTAGGTTTATGGATTTAGAATTTGGAGTGTGAATTTATGAGAAAATATTTTTTTGCAGAAGGCAATTTTGTTTATATTTCTGCTATATATATATATTTTTTAGTTTCATTAGATCTTCAATGTTTACTTTCAGAGGAAAAAGATCATGACTTGATCCTATATTTATTTGTTATTGGTAAGTTTTTCTAATGTTTGTGTCTTTGTAATTTGCAGATGTTCAAAGTACTGAAATGTTTCGGCCCAGTGATGTCGTGATGGACAAAAGATGATGGTTGGCATTTTAAAGGATGGAAGTGAAAGTTTAGAAGTATTGAATATTGGGTTTGATGTTGTTGCTGCAGCAGTAACTTGCATTAGATTTTTTTGGGTTGACCCGGATTGGCCTGGGTCAACCCATCTGACCCGTGACCCGATCATTATACCGGGTCGGGTTTAAAAACTATGATTTAGTCATCCTAATGAATGTAAATAATTTAATTAACTTTCATTTACATCAAAACATTCTATATCACAATTACTTAAACCTTCACTTTATAATATCATTATTAATATGAAATAGGACCTTCAAGAATTAAAGAGAATATAAAAAAATAGAGTCACCATCTAACCATCTAATTCTTTAAAGACATTAAGAATTATAAAATATATATTTGCTCTAGATATTTGAATAAAGGATTTGTTATACTCAAGAAAATATAAAAATCAAACTTACCGCATGCATTTCAAGAAAAAGATACTTTAACTATGTAATTCTTCTAATTTATTTTATTTTAAGTCATTTACTATCCAAATTATATTATGAGCTTATTCGCAAATAATTTATTATTTATGATTGTTCGTTTAGTTAATGTCGGATTCTAAATTAAAAGTCCTGCAACTCAATAATTTTTTTAATTATTTTATTTATTTACTTACTTATATTTCTTGACCTTTTATCATTATTATTTATAGAAAACAAAAACTCAACAAAATATTACGCTTGACCCACGTTGGTCCCTAATTTGAGGAGACTTGGGATTTATTATTGACCTCATTTTTTATTAAAACATTGCAGTAGGCCTACATCGCTCCCTAAATCTAAGAGACATGTCAACCTAGCTATTAAAAAAATAAGTTTAATCAAAACAAGACGCTAACTTGATGAAAACTCGTCGACTTCTTATTGAACTCGTTATAAAGTTGGAAGTGTCACGTTAGACGTATGTCAATCCCTAAAAAATAGGAGATACATTGACCTAGATATTAAAGCCCGAGCTTTATAAAAGAAACATGACCCCAACTTGACAAAAATGCATCGATGTTGTTTTTGTTATTTTTTAAAAATAAATGTTTACACAGATATGCATACAAAAAAAGTCAAGGATTCAGTTTTACGAAATGAAAATAGCGTTAACACATAAAATAAAAATTAATAATATAAAAATGCATGAGTGAATAGTAACATGTTCATTATTTGCATTTGTTAATAATAAACCAAGCATAAACCTACCAATCAAAAAGAAATGAGAAGGAAGAAGGATTCGGCTTATCTTGAGGTTGGTTCCATTTGAGGAAGGAGTTGTTCTAACAATAGAGACGTTGTTGTGCTGGCAATGAATAGATTTTTGGATGGTTTTTCTCGAGTTCGTTTGGTTTCTTTCTTTCTCTTTAATTTTTTATTCTCATTTTCTTTTTTTCTTCCTTCTTTTCTTTCTCCCTTCTTTTTCTTCCCCCTCTCCAACTTCCTAGTTCAAACCAACCCCATTTCTAACCTAAAAAAACTCGCTGTTTTTTTCTCTTTTTTTCTTTATACTTCTTCTTTCATTTTCTTATATTTCACCTTATAGCTCATTTTCTCATCACAAACTCTCTTTTTCTAGCTTGGCATTTTCTCTCTTAAACCTAGCTCCCCTTGTTCCTTATTTTACTTTTTTATTTATAAGCAATGATGAAGCTTCTAAAATCTTTACTAGTGGAATGATTGTAGTCATTGGTTCACATGGGTTAATCACAGTCCTCCATTATGGCTATATAACTTTAACCAAACATTTTTGTGTTAGACTATTTCACTTGGTTTTGCAGCAGTTTTAGAGGGTTAAATTATTTTTTTCTATTGAGCCTATAGTACACATGCAGATAAATGAAAATAGTGTGTTGTTTGATATTTTTTTGGGAGATGTTGGTGAGAGAAAAGTATGTCTAAAATGGGATAAAAAAAAATAAAAAGTTGTATAAATGTCATGAAGATAAAAGGGATTGTTTTGTCCCCTGCACCAAAATGATGTCATTTTGATGCTTGTTTAAACTAAGTGAAATGTAATGTTTCACTTAACTTTTTTTTTTAATATGGAACAATGTTGTTTCAAAGAGGTTCCTCAATTTTGTTGTATTTTTTAATTTGATTTTTGGATTCTTTGTTTTTTTTTTGATGAATTTCAACTTTTTTCTCAATATTTCGTTCAATTTTGTTCCAGGTTGCATTAAAATGGTCCCTCAACTTCTTTATTTTTTCCAATTCAATTATTGACTTTGCAAATGTTTAGCCAATTTCAATATTTCTTCTTCTAATTTCGATCCCTGATTGCATTTAAAATAGTCGTTGCATGTTGATGTCTTTTCTAGTTTAGTCATTGACTTTC
>Ga0325403_1007063_pt1 | contig 10728 bp, 8 predicted proteins | sample PopdelMetagenome_19_FD_205665 | JGI IMG/M metagenome (GOLD analysis project Ga0325403, IMG submission 205665) | Populus deltoides microbial communities from Bellville, Georgia, United States - Xylem-PdKOR-R4 | ecosystem: Host-associated > Plants > Phyllosphere > Stem > Wood/Secondary xylem...
AATTCTTTCAATACATCTTTCACAACATCTTTCAACCATTCCAGTGACCATTATTTCATTATTGTAGCGGCACTCTCATCCTCACTTTACAATCACTAAATTTTATTTATCACTATTTTTTACATTAATATTTATTAAAAAGATTATATCTAAAAAGATATTTTATATATAATGCAAAATAAATACCCTCTTGGAACATTTTATGATTTTTAAAAAAATCATCTAATATCTTAAAATATTTTATTTGTAACAAAACCCTACAAATATTTACATGACATTAATGGAACGCAGCCATTTTTTTCTAATAAATAAACAAGAAGGGCATTAAGGTCCGAAAAATCGTTATACTAATAGCAAATTTGACGGCCTAATCTCTATTCTTTTCTTGATTCTCATTTGCCATACTCATAGAAGAGGAAAGAAAATGGTTTTATAAATTAATTTTATTTTCTTTAATATTTTAACCAAAAAAAATTCAGTCTCTCCCTTCACTCAATGGCATTGACACCACCTCCCCCACCACCACCACCACCACCTTCACCCTTTTGAAGCATCTTAGAGAAGGTTTTGTGCTTGTCCTGTTCTTGTTCTGTTTTTGTTCTAGAAAGATAAGTTCTTCTTCTTTTGAGTGGCTTCTTTTTGTTGTTAATGTTATCTTCTTGAGTGAAGCTGGCTTAGTTTCATGGTAAGAAAAACGGGCTGTTTTCAGATTTGAAAACTGTTGTTTGTTATGCTAAAATTCAAGCAGGATTTCATCTAGCTGTCTGTTCTTGCTCTGTTTTCCCTGTTTCAGTAGAATTCACATGGATTTGCTTGGTTCTGTCTCTTGTTACTTCTCTTCAGCTTCTTTATTTGTGAGTCTTTGTCTTTGATCTGATTTGGAAGAAAATAAATAAGCCTTTCAGAAAGCAACTGAGCTGCCTTTCTTCTTAGAAACTTAATCAAGAAACAGGGGATTCAATGGAGTCAGATCTTCAACACCAGCATCATTTTCTTCATGGTCATAACCAGCACCAACAAATTCATCAGAAACAAATGAATTCTGGGTTGACAAGATATCAGTCTGCACCAAGTTCATATTTTTCAAGTAATTTAGACAGAGACTTCTGTGAAGAGTTTCTCAATAGGCCAACAAGCCCTGAAACAGAACGAATTTTCGCGAGATTTTTAGCCAATTCCGGTGGCAATACAGAGAATATACCAGGTTCAAATCTTTGTGAGATTAAGCAAGATTCTCCAGTAAAAGAATCGGTCTCACAAATTAACCAGCAACCCCAGATGATGGCTTCAATGAATAATCATAGTAGTGATACAAGGCTGCATCAACATCAACATCAGCAGCACCAACAGGGCAATTACTCTGCCTCACAGGGTTTTTATCAAAGTCGATCAAAACCTCCATTGCCAGATCATAATCCAGGTTCTGGTATGAATCATAGATCAACGAATTCAACGGGGTTGGAGAGGTTGCCTTCCATGAAGCCTAGCAGTGGAAACAATCCGAATCTAGTTCGACACAGTAGCTCACCAGCAGGGCTTTTCTCCAACATAAATATTGAATTTGAAAATGGTATGTTAAGTTTGTCTATTTGTTTTGATACCCTTTTGTTTCAGTCATTAGAAGATTGAGAAAAATGATAAGAAAGTGTTTGATTTGATAAAAAAAAAAAATTAAGGCTTTGTGTTAGCTTGTGCTTTTTTAAGTAACCAATGAATAGAATGGAATGAAAGCAGAGAAATAATAGAAAGTGTAGAAAGTTGAAATTTTCTGTGTTATGAATGGACAGTTTCAGTTAAGTCAAGTGCTATTAGTTTTTTGATTAAATTCTTTTTTCTGACAAGCAATCATTTGAACTAGCAAGTGGGAGTTAAAAAAATTTGAAATATCAACAGGACTTATTATTTTTAATACTTCAAGTTGTTTGATTCATGGTCTTAGATTGAGTTTTCTGTTTCCTTCTTTGATGCCACTCAGTTTCTTGTTTTGCGTTTTGATTGACTGGAGTTATGAAAATGGGAAAAAAATAATCTTAGGATATGGCAGGCTATGCTGTATTGAGAGGTATGGGAGATCTTGGAGCAGGTAATAGAGACACAACTTATTCTGCAGCTGGTAGGCCACCTTCATCTTCAGGGATAAGGAGTACAATTGCTGAAATGGGAAACAAAAACATGGGAGAAAATAGCCCAGACAGTGGTGGTTTTGGTGAAACTCCTGGCAATAATTATGATTACCCTATTGGATCATGGGATGATTCGGCTGTGATGTCTACTGGTTCAAAAAGACACCTTACAGATGATGACAGAACACTTTCTGGTCTAAATTCATCGGAAACTCAGGTGCCACAGTTTTCTATACTGGCATGTGTTAATTCTTCATCTATCTTAACGATTTGCATATGTTTTAGTTTATAGGATAATGGAATGGAGAACATGGATTCAAGTTTGATAAGATCACTTTTGCTTGAGATTTTTTATTTTACCATAATTCTGGTTGTTTAGCAGAATGAAGAGGCAGGAAATCGCCCTCCAATGTTGGCTCATCACTTGAGCTTGCCAAAAACATCAGCAGAGATGTCTACCATTGAAAACTTTTTGCAATTTCAAGATTCTGTTCCTTGTAAGATCAGAGCCAAGCGTGGTTGTGCCACCCATCCAAGAAGCATTGCTGAGAGGGTAAAGTCTCTTTAGTGCATTTCTTGGTCATTATTTCTACTTTGAGCTGAGCATGGTTTTGGGATCTTTAATCTCTATAGTTAATACCAGCAATTTTCCCCTTAATCACCCTTTTTGGATTAATTCTTGATGTCCTTATAGATATGAATGATGTGTAGGTGAGACGAACTAGAATTAGTGAACGAATGAGGAAACTCCAGGACCTTGTACCAAACATGGACAAGGTAGAATCTTTCACTAGCACTTCATTTTTCTATATCTGTGCTAGTTTTGTTTAAGCTTAGATATTGCTTTGTTTCCCTATTTGCAGCAAACAAACACATCAGACATGCTGGATTTGGCTGTTGACTACATTAAAGACCTTCAAAGACAATTCAAGGTATGCTACAACAACGAATTTAAACCAAAACCCTCTAGTAAAACACCCACCTAAGGCCCTGTGAAGAAGTTCCGTCTTATGTTCAAATAGCTCTTCTGTTTCATTCATGTTTCATGTTCTTTTTTCCAGGCACTTTCAGAGAATCGTGCAAGATGTACATGCTTAAAGAAGCAGCAGCCCTAGCTGAAAAAACCGAAGTAAGAATTGGTTTGTATGTATAGAACTAATAAGAATTTGCAAGACGAGAGATAAAGGCGATGCTAGGTTCTCTTTTGCACTGAAAAAGATGAAGATACAGCTTAGCCATAGGCTATTATTATGTGGGGGTGGGAGAGTGAAGCTCAAGAATGCATTTAAAGCTAACTGCAAGATTCATCCAGCCTAAACACTATAATGGTTATAGATGAAGTGATAGAAAACCAGCTGGCATGCATGTTGTAACATATAGTTCTAGTCTTTGGAACTTAACCAAATTAAGGGAAATTTATGTGCTAAAAGAAAGAGATAGTTGTGGTGTTGCTGCTGCTTTTTATAAATTCCCCTCATCTCTTGTCTTGCTAAGAAGAAGATTATTAGCACTTTACAAGTTTTTGTCTTGAAATAAAGAGTGGTGCTAATGGTGCCATCAATGATTGCATCATTTCATATAAGTTGGAAGCAGGTGGGGACTACTTTCCTTCTATTGACGCCATTGATTGAAGAATTTGTGATCTAATATGGGACTAATCAAGCTCCACCACCCACCTTGCTTTGTCTTGTTTGGGTCAGCGCTACAGAAAGCAGTGTGTTCTTTCCTAATATGTTCCTGATTTATCTTTGCTCTTTTGTCCCACTATATTCCCTTGTGAGAAGGGAAGGTCCAGGTTAAGTGTGTTTACTCCTTTTCTCCACCACCACTAGGGTTCCTAGTCTTCAATCACGAAGTGGACGGGGGACTCATTCTTCACCAAGCAACCAAGATAACCGTACAATTCCTTTGTCATTTCCTAGATAACATCCATATTGCTCGAGGGAAACATTCGCTAGTGTTTGGTTACTGTCGAGATGAAGATATTAAAAATAAAAAAGACATGTTTCATGTCTGAAATTCATTTTAAAATTGTCTCATATATATTTTTTATTTTAAAAAATTAAATCTTTTAACTAATGTGTTCTGTTACTACCACTAAACATAATTAGAGATAGATCTGGATTTTCTAAAAATGGAAGTGCATGGATCCAAATAGTATCCTTTTATGTTGATCTTATCTTTCTAGGAAACTAGCCATCATTGACAAAGATTCCTGTTCTTAGAAAAAAGAATTTATTTCCCATATCTTTAGTCACGAGTCACCATACAATTTTGTTTGTGACAAGAATTGTCTTGAACGCGATGGTGTTGTCGTGTTTTCAAACTTCAAATCAGCTTGTTTAGAGCATTAATCTAGTGATTGAAACTAGAGAGAGAAGTTTGTTGGTGGGTAGAGGAAAGTAATTATCAAGAACCAATTATTGATTTGTTATTTTCAATTATTTCATGTATCTTTTCAAGATTTTTCTTCGATTGTTCGTTCAGTAATGTGAACCACAAATAATTTTCTTCATTAAAAAGATAAGTAATCTTATTGAAGAAATATAATTCTAGTTTATGGAATCTTTCGACAAATGTGCCTTTGGACACATCTAAAAAGCATTAAAATAAATTAAAATAAATATTCTTAATACCAGCTAAACTACCCACGAATTATAACTTGAAGAAGAAAAAAAGGAGATAATTAAGTATTAATGCGTGTTTAAGGGTGTAAGGACAAACTTAAAGTTTATTTAAAAATATTCAAGAACCAGTGATAAAAAGACATAAAAATAAATTGCAGAATTAATTCATCAGTTGACGGAGGTAATATCCATGACCAGCTTTAAAAATTCATTTTTTAGACGACAACAGAGGCGGCAGCCTCTAGATACAGTATGATGAAGATTTTTATGATCCTATTTATACTAAGATAGATAAGGGCTGTTGATTAAAAATCCATTTTACAGATGCTGGATTTGGCTGTTGACTATCAAGACAAGATATGGCATGTTAATTATGAAGAAAGTTGATCCGAGCACCCTTCTCTGTGCTCAAGCTGCTCGGACTGGAGAGTGGAAACTATTCGATCTTCAGCAGTCTGAGATAAGAGGAAGTTAACCAGTAAGAGCGTCCTCAACCTTACAATGTCCTCAACCAAAATTGATGATTCTTATGTGCCAATATTAGTGAGTTTTCTTCCCTTGCCTTTTATTTTCTACACATTCCTTTATGAATCTTGACTTGAACTAAAGAAAACGTGTTGATATATATAATCTTAGCTAATGGCAAGCAATGCTGTGCTGAGGCATGGAATTCGTACTGCTGAAACGGCCGGGAACAGAAACATGGGAGAATGGTGGTTCTCGTGAAGCTGTAGCAGTGATCATTTTGCCGATTTGTCTACTGGATAGTGGAAGTTTTATGCGATGTCTGCTGGTGCCAATCAATGATCATCGCAAACTGAGGTAGATTTTCTTCCTTTTTCCTTATCAATGCCCGTCAGCTTCTTCTTCTTCTTCTTCTTTTCTGTATCACAATAGAATGAATTTCTTGTTTGAAAACTACCAGATGTTAGAAGTTTCTCCTTTTCTACATCTTTTAGTTTCGGGTGAGAAATTTACTCTGATTTCCCATTTGCAGCCAACAGTGCAACACGTAGCGGACTTGCTGGATTTTGCTGTTGATTGCTTATTTCACCTTACAAGAGAAGTTGAGCAGAATATTGATCCCAGAACCCTGCTTTGTGCTCAAGCTGCTGAGACTAGAAATCCCTATGTCTTCATCTGGCCAGCATAAAAGGATCTCAGACAGAGTGATGGTCATTGCCAGTCTTAACCAGACTTCTCGGTGCTGTTGTTATGTTTGCTAGATTTGGAGAGAGATGAATTCAAGACATCACATTCTGATATTATTCTATAGATCCCACAACTCGAGCCCTACCTGATTTTCTAACCCTTTTTTTTATTTTATGGAGCTCCATTTATCATCAATATTACTAATATGATAAGTCTATTTTTATTTTATAGTTCATAAAGTATTGTTATAATTTTATACATGGATATGAACTTTAGACTCTATTTCATGGTTCTATGTTTCATAGATGAAATATAGTTTGTTTCTTAAGTTTAGATTTATTTTAAAAAAACTGAATTAAAAAAATTTGAATTAAAAATTCATTTTAATTTATAATTTTAAATCTCATGAACTCATTTTCAATCTCAAAAATTGATTGGCAATACAAAATCTTACTTTAAGGAAATTACATTTTGACAGTCAAACACACATCAATTCACCTATCTCTTACCATGCTTTAAGAAATATCCTTGAATTTCTCATATTCAAATTCAGAAAAAAACAAAACCCCAAGAGTCATCCTACTAGAAGAAGAAGGACACGTGTCAAAAACCCAATTACTACAACCAACGTTCAACATCCATAATTTAAATAAATAAATTCCCTCTCAAATCACAAAATTTGAATCCATGTCAAAAAAATATAGAAACCGATTCAATGCCCTCAAAATAAATTCCAACGTTCGAAAACCACGAACTCCCCTGCAATCACGCACTTTTGTCTTCCTTTCTCTTCATGGAACAAGAAGAGCAAGCCGACTACACCACCCTCCGGCTCGGCTCCCCCACCGGCCCGGATCAAGTGGCTCAACCACCTTCATTTGTCACTCTCTCCCCATTCCCTCCAATCTCAACTCCCTCCTCCCGCCGCCGGCTCTCGAGCCAGTTCACTCCGAGCCGAGCAGTCCCATTGGCTCGGCGGCTGGCTAGGGTGTCTTTGCAAGGGCGGCTTGTGGATGCTGAGGAAGCTAGCTCGGCTAAAGCCATTGGGTTGAGCGGGGAGGCGGGTGTGGCTTGGGAGCTGTTTAGTCCTGTTCAAAGGTTTCTGATTGTTGCTGTTATTGGGGTTGCTGTTTCTGAATCTAAGAAGAATAGGATCATTAATCAACTCAAAAAGTCTGTGGAGCTTAGGGTTAGTCATTTTAACTTCATTTTATGAACGGGTTTGTTGTTTTTGGATTTTGGAAAGTGGGTTTGCTTAAAAATGAATTTTTTTTTTAGTTTTTGAGTGTGAACTGGAGGTTTGGTGCTTGATTTTGTGTGAAAGGTAGGAGCTTTAGAGGGTGTTTGGTGTTATTTTGATGGCTTAATTTGTTTTCTCTGATTTTAGTTAGGACTGTTTGTTTGAATTAATGGCTTTGTTTATTAATTAGTTTTATCTGTAATGATGATTCCGTGGATCACAGGAGTTTAAAGATTCTGCTTTTGAAAGCAGTTTCTTTAATTCTTGGGCTTTGGTATGATTGGAGTATTAAAAAGATATGGTTTAATGCTAGATTAGATTAATTGATTCTTAATGAGTGATCCCTTTATAAACGCTGGTATTCTATTTTGATAGTTAAGACAGCAGTTACAAATATTAGACTCCAGATATCATGGTTGAAAACATTTTTGAATTTTGAATCCACTGGTATGAATGTCCATGTCTAGTGCACAGTTCCTTCTAACCCCATCCTTGTCCTGTTGCTCTTTATTGGTATTACCTTTTGCTTGAATGTGAGCAGGATTCAGATAAATTTAAAAGATGTAAAGAATGGATTGTAGGCTGTAGCCATGAGATCTGTCTGATTAAATGCTTTGTACGAAATGCTGGTTTCAGGATCAGGTGCTATCAAGCATGCAGCAGAAGCTGGATGATCTGTGTGATCAGTTGAGCAGCATTAACAACCAGGCAGGAACCAAGGGCAATGCATCTTTCAACAACATCAAGAATTTAGAACCACCATGTAATGATGTTTTTGGTTGTGATAAAATTAAATTTGTTGAGTGTGGTTGTTGGCATTGTGATCAACACCATGACCTGCTTGCTGGTTTGATGGTGAGAGTCATTTAATTAGATGCTAAGTTTGTTTCTTTTGGTGTTTTGAGTAATTATAATCATAGAATCGGATTGTGTCTGCATGCTCAAATACTACATGTTGTTAATTTTGTATCAGGGGAACTCTGTTGTCAAAGTGTCTAAAGGTGATGAGGTGCTGCAGTACAAAATGCCTTTCATAAATGAGGTGGAACAAGAAGAGCGCCGCATGTCAGATTTGTCAGATTGGGCTTCAAGTGTTACATCTGCAGCAGAAATGCAGGTGATGGAAGATTCAGAATCAGTAGTTATTTCTTACAGATTTTTCACTTGGTAACATAATTTGCTAGATCAGATTACAACTGAAACCTGAATTTAGAAATAGTTTAGTATTAATAACCCCGGAAATCGGTCTCAAGTCTGCATTTCAGTGACCTCATGCTTGTGCCTATAACAGATGAACACTTACGCAATAGACCAAGACATGTTCAATCTAAAGAGAGAGTGTGAAGAGAAGGATGCCACCATTAAGGAGCTGAACAGTATTCTTCAAACAAATAATATAGCAGATTCCAAGGTATTTTGGACTCATGAGCAATATTTTTCAACTATGTTTCCTTTGCCTTTTTCCAGTCACCATATTTCTATCTGATTTATTCTCCAACACATCTTTATTCCCATGATAATAGAGAATAGCTGAGTTGGAAGACATCATACGCAGGAAGAACACGATGATCACAAGACTTCGGAAGGACTTGATGGTGTTGGAGCAAAAGGTAAGAAGTCAGTATTAGCAAAATTATTTGGAGAAGAGTTGGAACTCACTGAAACTTGATTTGAGAAGATGTATATGCTTTGCGACCTCGCATTTCTTTGAGGTTTTACAGGTGGTGCATCTTACAAGACTTAGGAGACCATCGTCCTCCTTATGTGTCTCAGACAGTTTGGAACTTCCTCTCATGGTGGATAACATAATCTATGATATGGATAGCACCACTAGCCCTTCCTCCTCAGATTCAGATTCCTCTCCTGCGAACCGACCACGAGCTCCTGCTGCTCAAATTCAGGTAACCCTTATCAGAATAGTACAATTAGTGTAACTTTCAAATTCAACTTCTATTCTATGAACTGAAAAACAAGTCCCTGTTGTTAAACTTCAGGAGACTCCTGTTCGGAGCAGTGAGCTTGGTTTGACAAAAAGCCAGAAATCAGCACCAGCAAAGGCCTCCAGTTCTGTGGTAGAACTTCACAAAAAATCTAGGTCAGAAAGTCCTCTCAAAGAAATATCAACAAATCAAAAGTCCATTGGACTTCCTTCTTCGAGGCGAAAGCAGTTGTCAGCTGAAATCAGGAAGGTTAGAAGGCGGACTCAAAGTGCAATTAAGGATGCATCTTCAAAGAAGAGATGGTTCTAGTAAGTAATGCACACCTGTCATAGTTTAACATATAAATGCAGTTTCAATTGTTACTTTCACTAGCTAACGGTACTCGAACAAAGCTTGGGAGCCATATCATTTTCTGTTTTCAAGTTTTCCTAAGACCTTTAAATTTGCTTTCCAAGAAGTTGGCATCGAGTTTCATATCTCAGAATCTTAAAAATGAGGCGAGGTCAATAACTGACTCGTTGATGCTTAAAATGCAATCAAAACTTCATAACAATGACTTGAAAAATTGACCTGCTCTCAGTTGGAAACTTTGCTTTCTGTTATCAAGGTTTGACTCTTCAATTCTTTCAGGAGTTAACACTGTAAATCTCCACCCAAACAACATTGTAATTTTGCAAACATAAGCTAGATTCTGGGAATAAATACTGGAAATTTCATTCCATCAACTGTATAAACCCCTGTGAATAACAGATGTGTCGTTATCACATTCAACTGGACCCTTTGAGGGAGATATTCTTTTACTCTTATATAGATATATCCAATGCTTGTTGGTTGATATGTTGCTTATCTGAAAGCATATTCTGTCGTGAAACCTTATTTTTGCCGCCACTTCTTTGTAGGTTTATGCGGTAGATGTATGTAGATAAGGGTAACACAGGGCTGGCAATTGAAGAAAAATGCCTTCGTCTTTCAAACTCAATTGCAGGCAGATATACAACAGGCTACTTGATCTCGATATCTAGAACTGGAAGGGCCATGTTGCTATCATTATGATATGTTGTTAAAGTAATAGAATTTCTGTAGATGTCCAGACATAATATTTATTTCTAAAAATATCAGCTTTAGTTAATATTTCTTCCTGTTAATGATTTGTTTTTGGTAAAGGACATATTCATCCCCCAAATATCATCCAAGTCTCAATTTGGTCCCAGACAAAAACAAAATCAACTGGGACCCCCAAATCAATTGGACATTTTCCAAATAACCATCTCCTTAGAAGTTAGAATCATAAAAAAGGACCTGTTTGTTTCCAGTGATCTCATTATTTTTCACAAATGTAAATGGTGGGGGTTAATAGGGTAATGTTTCATAAATAGGAGATCCAATTGGAAATTTTATTTTGTTCAAAGATCATTATAATCACCTGCACCGTTTAGATTTAGCTATTTAGCAATACAATTTTTATTTTTTTTAATATCTTTAATATGAATAATAGTTATTAAATTTGATCCAGAAAATTAAATAACTCTCTTAAACCTAGACCTGGCTTGATTTTGGCTAGGTTAGTTTTTGAACGGTCCAAAAAGGTAACCTGGTTAAACATGTACGAGAATTGGTCTTTTTTTTTAATAAAAAAAACAATTTTG
>Ga0325403_1007064_pt1 | contig 10727 bp, 5 predicted proteins | sample PopdelMetagenome_19_FD_205665 | JGI IMG/M metagenome (GOLD analysis project Ga0325403, IMG submission 205665) | Populus deltoides microbial communities from Bellville, Georgia, United States - Xylem-PdKOR-R4 | ecosystem: Host-associated > Plants > Phyllosphere > Stem > Wood/Secondary xylem...
AAAAACAAATTGGTTGCTTTTGAATAAATGGATTTTTGATATTTTCACATGGCCGCGCATTAGTTATTATTAATTTATTTGAGGGTATTTTTGTTTATTTAATATTTTAATAGATAGTTTAAAATATCTTTAAAATTCAAACATTATTTTAGGTAGGGACATTTAGGTATTCGTTTTTTTGATATATTGGGCAATTACACATGCATCCTTAGATCTAAGAAATTTAATACATTGGGGTCATGGTTAATAGGGTCTTCTAGTCTTAGATTTTTTATTGATTGTTGGTTTGGTTGAGGGTAGTGATGTAATTTTACATTAAAATAATATTTTATAATTGAAAAAAATCGATAATATCTGCACAGCAAGCATTAGTGCGTAGGAGCCTCTGCTTACTTTGGGTGGCACGTGTAGAGGCTCCCAGTGGTTAAAAATAAGTTTTTGTCGTGTCATTTTATTCCTAGTCGTTGCCTCTTTCATAATAGGTAGCACATGTAATAGAAACGTAGTCGGTTTATCGTCAGTGATTCTTTTTTTTATCCCTTCGTTTCTCTCTCGTACCCCTATAAAAACATTATGGTCTTCGTTGTTTTTGTTATTTCAAATTTAGTCCTTTTTGTTTTGATTTTAGTATTTTTGTCATTTTTTGTTAAATTTTAACTTGTTCTCAATTTAACCCTTATTTTCTAATTTGTATATATAATATGTTTCAATTCAGTCCTTTTGCTTTTAATTTCTTATTTTTCTCCTTTGTAGTTTTGTTTAAGTTTTGATTGTTTTTAGTTTTATCTTTTAAGTCAAGTTTATGATTTTTTTTTATTTTTCAATGAGAGTAATAATGATTTTAATTTGGTTCATTTTTTTTTATTTTTTATTGTTTCCTTGGCTCTTTTGATAAAAAAAATTTATAGTTTTCAATTCTATCATTTAAATCAAGCTCAAGGTGTTTATTTTTTTCAGTAATAATAATAATGTTTATAATAATAATAATGATAATGATAAGGATGATAGCTGTAAAAATAATGATAATACTAATAAAATTGCTATTGTTATTACTAATAATAATAATAATAGTAGTAGTAGTGATGATATTACTTATTAATAATAGAAGTAATAGTAATTTTGATTCTCATTCTTTGAATTACTATTTTTTTCTATCCTTTAATATGATTGGAATTCTTTTTTCTCTCTTTTAATTTAATCATTTAATATTTAATTTGTTAAAAATTAAATTTTATAATTTTTCTAAATTGGATGCTTTAAATCTAATAAATCAAGTCGTAAATTTAAAAAGTTAACTCATTAAAAAAAGTTTTTATGGTTCTTTTTTTATTATTGAGGTGTTCCAGATTCCAGTTTAACTCATTAAAAAAAGTTTTTATGGTTCTTTTTTTATTATTAAGGTGTTCCAGATTCCAGTTATATAATCTAAAACGCGAGTTTAGTAAGATATCTTGTGTTTGTTTATCCCTAATTAACATTGTTATACATTTATAATCAATGTTTTTTTTTTTTTGTTTAACTTCATATCAATTCTTAAACATTATTTATTTAAAAAAAAATAGTTCAGTTCGAATATAGCCAAATTTTCTTCGATGATGATGTGAAATAAATGCAATGCTGGCTTTGAAGAGAGGATCAAATGAAATCAGATGGGCTTGCCCGGCTCGGCTGATCTTGAAGAATCAAAATCATGGCTCCCAAATATTTGTGAAAAATACAATCAGAATTGAATCTCTTTCCAATCTCAGGGCAATGCCATGTAAGCTTTTCAGGATCTCCATGTGATCTTATTATGGAGTGCAGAGATCTTTTTACCATAAAACACCTGGGTTGTTGAAGACAATGATTGCAAGCCTAGCCAGTAGCCACATAGTAAGTTCCGATTAATATATTTAAAATTACTTTTTTATTTATAAATATATTAAAATATTTTTATTTTTATTTTAAAAATATAAAAATAAAGGGCTCATAAAAAATATACACTCATCAAATTTCTCGTTTTGTGTTTCTTTTTCTTGATTATTCCACAGGCATTGGCATGTGTGTGCATATATATATATATATATATTAGTCCTAAAAACTCAACACTTGAGAGGTAATGCAAACAAGATAAATAGTAAATAGTGATATTGTAACTTTTAATGATGAAATTATAAAAATTAAAAGTTTAAAAACTAAAATAAATAAAAAAAACAGATAAAAAACCATTCTTTCTAGATGAACAGTGTCACAACAATAAAATTTCCATCTATTTTAATTTCATTTCTAATTTCTATATAATTGATATGTATGTCAAATTATAAGTGTGTTTGAAAGTATGTTTGTTGTTAATTTTTAAAATATTCTTTGTTCAGAAAAATATTAAAATAATATTTTTTTAATTTTTTAAAAATTATTTTTAACATCAACATATCAAAATGATATGAAAATATCAAAAAATATTAATTTGAAGTAAAAAAATTTAATTTTTTTTAAAACGCATTTAGAAAATAAAAACTGTACATCTCAATTTTCTATTTTAGATGTAGAAATTAAAAAATACACTAATTATTTTTAAATCTCGCATACTTTACTGGTTTTTACATCCAAATATATGATAGTAGAGCCAAGTCCGTAAGGTAAACGGTAAAATACAAAACATAAAATAATCAATGTAGTATAATAGGATTTTAGAAAAAAAAAGAAATAATAATAATAATAATAATAATAATAATAATAATAATAATGGGTTATATATAAAATTAATAATAGGATTAGCGTATACGGTAAAGAAAAGAAGGAAGATGAATGGTTCAGAAAAAGTGTAAAAGGAAATTACTGTAGTGTCCGGCAGCCCAGCTAATCTTACATCCTGATTGCGAGTGATTTTTAACTTGTTTTTTTTCTTTATTAAAATTTATTTTATTTTAGTGTTTTTGAATTAATGTAATATATTAATATTAAAAATAATATTTTAATATTCTTCTAAAAAAATATTTTAAAAAATAATAATTGCTGTATTTTTAAACAACATATTAATATAAAATCTCCTCCCGGGTATCATATCTTTATGATGTAACATTCTCCAACAGTCCTCAGTGTCTCCCCATTTGTCTCTCTCTTAGGTATCCTCTTTTCTTTTGTATTTTGAGACAGAGATTGATGTTTTTTATTTAATTTTTCTGACCATATAGTTATTCAGTGGGACAGCGTCTGTGGTGTCTTACAACCCTACCATCTATCATTTTGTTGGACCGCTGGATCATCTTTTGAGTAGATCTACTTTTTTTTTTCTTTTTCTTTTACATGATTATGATTTTTTTAGTGAGATTATTGTCAAATCCTAAGTGATAATTCGAGGGTTGCTTTGTTAGAAACCGTGAAGTGAAGTGAAGTAAAGTACTCTGGTAGTAGTTGTTTTTTAAATAATTTTTTTGTGTTAAAATATATATTATTAATATTTTTTTATTTTTAAAAAATTATTTTTGATATCAATATATTAAAAAAATTAAAAATATATAAATTATATTAAATTTTAATAAAAAACAAAATTAAATTTTTATACAGTAACGCACAAATCACAATCTTCTTGAAGGAAAAAATCTCAGAGAAATAATGGATAAATGGATAAGAAGTGGTTTCTACTTCCTCCTCCCAGGTCCCAATAGATAAACAGAAAAAAACAAAAAAAAAACTCTGATTTGCGAATTAATTAACAGCCCCACATTTTTATTACCTTAATCTTCCAAGACCCAAAAAAAAAAAAAATCTAGCAACACGCGTTGTTGAATTTGAGCCACAAGAGCTCCAATGCCCTTCTCGAATTTTCCACGAAAATTATTTTTTATTAACTGACGTGGCACCGGCACCCTTTCCTTTCCTTTCCTTTCCTTCCCTGTTTTCATCATTTCATTTCTCTGTTGTGTCCTCTCTTCTCTTACATTTTCAACACAGCTTTTCTGATCATCAGATTCCAAGGAAACTAATTCCTCGGAATCTGATTCCTTACTGTTGTTCTTTTATTTTCTTGTTTGCTGTTACTAGCCTAGACAGAACAGAACAGAACTGAACTGAACTGAAAGTGTTCAGTTTCAGTTGCCGGGGGATTGGAATCGGATTATTTTTTTATTTTCTTGTTCTGGTAAGTTTGTTTTTGATCTGATTCTTTCTTTGACCAAAACAAAATTATTTTGTACTGTACTGTAGCAGCAAAAAATAGGTCGTGTTAGATATTTGGGATTAGTAAAGCTAAAAGAAAATTAAAATCTAGTGGGTTTTTACAGTGTTTTTTGATTTAGTTGATGATGGTGATGATGTTGATCAATGACATTAATGTTCAGGGGATTTTTATTTTTTACCGATCCAAGAAAGAAAACCCATTTCAATGGCTGCTGCTGCTAAGGTACTTACTTTCTTGTTTCTTTTATGCATGTTTGCTTGAATTTAAGATGTTAAGTTTTTTTGTGATCACTTATGGATTCTTCTTTTTTTTGTTTTCTTTTTTATGAGTTAGTTTTATGCCCTTTTTACATTTATTAACTGGGTTATTTTAAACTTGAAATGGGTTTCTTATGATGCTGTAAATGGCAAATGAATAATTACACCTGTCCTTTTTATTTTAAATTTTTTTTAATTACTGATTAGTGTATGACTCCATCAGAAGCTTTGTGTTAAGCCATGTTTTTGCATTGAGTTTAGAAGATGGTAATTTAAGATTTTGAGTAGTTAAAAAAAAAGAAAAAGAATGTAGCTGTGCGGTTTTGGTAGCACCGAAGTGGAGTCCTATGAGAAAATTATGGATACATTTGATGTATAGCGTCTGTAAGTTGACTGGCAATGGTTACAGTGGCTCAGCCATTCAGGTTCTGGGTGTGAGGAAGTAGTAACTCAGAGCGGCGCATAATTTATTTATTTACATAATGCTATTACCATTTTGAATAAAAGGTTGGGGAAGTGGTGTCATCCATTTTTTGTTCACTCGCTGTGTTTTCTATTTCCTTCCAATGGGAATTTATGAATAATTTCTTGCTAGTGTAAGGAGAACTATTTGGCTAATACTTTTGATTGGATACAGGAGCGAATTGAAGGCACAAAGCGAAACTCCTTTGGTGAAGCAAGTGATTGCTGTACCAATGGCAGTGAACAATCTGAAATTGTTCTCCAGCTGAACGAGCTGCACTCATTTGGGAGTGACAATATTCCCAAGGTTCCATTCTTTCCTCTTGGGGGACAATCATGCTCGTCTCTCTGATGTGATTATTCAATGACTGCCTTTTCCATTTTCCTCTGTTCATGGTTTTGGAATTTCCTCTCTATTTCAATAGGTGAGGAAGCCTTACACTATTACGAAACAAAGGGAAAAATGGACAGAAGAAGAGCACCAGAGATTCCTGGAAGCTTTAAAGCTGTATGGTCGTGGCTGGCGTAAAATACAAGGTAAGTGTAATATAAGGTCATATTATTGTGATTTGAAGCTTTTCTGATATGTTGCCATACGATGAAGTTGCTCTTATCTTCATGCAGAGCATGTGGGCACCAAAACTGCTGTTCAAATTCGAAGCCATGCCCAAAAAATTTTCTCCAAGGTCTGGTTCTTGTGATCAAGCTACCAACTTATCTACCATTCATTATCCTTTATGACCGTATGGAGTGCAAGCAATCTTCAGCGGGTTTATTTGATTTGAATGGCTTTCATATTAACATCATTTCTCTTCTTGATGTCAGGTGGTTTGGGAGTCAAGTGGCGGTAATGAGAGCTCACTCAAACCAATTGAGATACCCCCTCCTCGACCAAAGAGGAAACCTGCACATCCTTATCCTCGTAAATCAGTTGACATCCGCAAAGGAACACCAGCATCTAGTCAATTGGATGGATCTCCATCCCCTAATTCATCAGCATCAGAAAAAGATAACCTGTCTCCCACCTCTGTTTTATCTGCATTGGCTTCAGAGACTTTGGGAACTGCGCTTTCAGAGCAGCATAACACATGCTCTTCTCCTACCTCATGTACCACTGACATGCATTCTATTAGTTTATCACCTAGTGTAAAAGAAGCTGAGCATTTAACATCAAATTCATCCAGAGAAGAGGACAAAGAAACTTTCTCATTGATCGAAATGTCTTGTTCACCCCTGGAGAAATTTTTGTCCAAGGTAAGATGAATATCCTATCAAATTCACCTTAGTTTTCGTTTGTTTCCTATATTAAGCCCATATACTTGCTAGGTTTCTAACTCTAATTTCATTATTGTACTTTTATGTTCAGAAATTTGAGTTGGGTTCAGATGACACTGTATGTGCTGAAGGTGATGCCACCAAAGAAACGTCTTCCACCAGTATAAAGCTTTTTGGAATGACAGTCATGGTAGCAGCTTCACATAAAAAATCTCCTCCAGGTGCAGAATTTGTTTTGTCCATGACATCCAATGAGAATCAAGACAATGCTGATACTGACAAAGAGAAGCCTGCTCAGACACTGCTGCTGAAACAATCAGACACAGAGTTATCACTTGGAATGGAAAATAGTGATCAGAATCAGTTGCCATCTCCAGCGTCAGTTTTTGAATGCACAGAACTACAGAGAGGAACTGCCAACTATTTTGCAACTAACCCTTCCATACCATGGTGGTTTTTTGGCAGTGGTGTGTCATTCTTACCCCCCACATCATATGACCATACCTCCCCACACACACCCACACCCACACCCACACCTTCTTATATGGCAGAAAGGTCAGAAGAAAAGGAAATTCTTAATGAAAGATCTTTTACTGGTTCGAATGCTGGATCAGTTGGTGAATTGGAGAATGTAGAGAAGAGTTTGGATGTTGTTGATTCTCAATGTCGACAACTGCCATACAAAAGATGTTTAGGAGATAGAGATGTTAAGTCAACGGTGATTGTATATGAAGAGCGAGAGCGACAAAGAGCTCGAGTATGCTCATAGTATCCCCCTTCCTTAACTCTATTAACCTGCTCATAGTCGGGTTAAAGAGCTGGCTTTGATTGGATGAGGATGCTGTAGAGTATTTAAGACGATCACTGACGAATATTTTAGTAAATACACTTAGAATATCATTTTTGTCTTTCAGTTTCTCGACCAAGATCCCTTCAAGTCACTATATGTTCTAGCACATTTGAGATGCTGAGGGTCCTCATTGATTGCAGCATACTTGCGTAGTTTCATGTCTGTTGTTTCAGAAGTTGAACAATAGGGTGCTTCTGGATGCTCTTCGAGGAGAAAAATAGAACACTTAGGTTTAATCATTCTTGTTCATTTTCCAGAATTGAAAAGTCTCTCCAGATGATAAAGATGTTCATTTTCGTCCATTGCTATTGAAAGTGCTAGTGGCTCATTACTCGCTATTGCAATTGTTTCGTATTGTTTTTGTACTTAATTGTACTCTTGTATGTACCGGTAGAAATACCCCCTTTTAGCAGCAGCCTATGTAATCCAAACTCGATTCTCCAATCCAATTCTATTAGAAACACTGTTTTTAAGATTTCATGATATTGTCTGTTTTCATTGACAAATTAATGGATGGTCGAAGGGAATGTGACTTGCAGATGGCGCATGAACCAGTGCCATTTACATTCATCAGTGGAGAAAGGTGCTGCCATTTTTCCAATCGCATTTGAAATATCTTTTTTTGACTAGTTCAACGTTAGGTCTCTCTGTGGAAGTGATGTTTCTTGACTTCGCTGGAACTCATGTTCTGTGATTGTATACTTAGCTGCTAAACCCAGTTCAATCAAAGATGTCTCATGGTAAGAGCATGCATCCCAATGAATGGTACATCATTTTCTACTCATTTTAAAACACTTCCTTTGCCATTTCTTAGACTTTGCATTCACCAGTTGACGATTTCTGCTGGTTGAAAAGGAGGTGGTGGGTGGTGGTGACAATTGGCGGCAGAATGACTGCCACCAGCCTTGAGTATCCTACATTGTATTGAAGTAGAAAATTTTGATTGCCTGGACTTCAAAATTCAGTCATAGAGAGCAACGCAGATTCAGCTTTCTCAATTCAAGCAGCCCTTTAAACGCCATGAAGTTCATATTACTTATTATTCAACAAAGGGGGGCCAAAGATGTGGTGCCAGTTTCTCTCGAAGCAGCACATTGCATTACCCTGATAGGCCATGCATAAAAATGAAACCTGAGTTCAAGCTTTTTCCATATCTAACGAAAGACAGATTTACATAAAATTGAGATCCCAAATAGGTAGATTCACAGATTTATACAATCTATTGAAAGTCCCAAGATAACTTCTTTTTTTCCTGTTATCCACAAATAAGAATTATGATAAGTTGGTACAGCATATCTTAGCTATGTTTGATGATTAACCCCCATAATAGCATGCAGTGACTAGCTCTTCAAAATTATCTTTGGCCATAGTTTTGGCTTTGGCGAAGCTCTTATTTGGGTTTTGCAACTTCCAAAAATATTCCCCTGCCATCTAAAAACTTTAGGAGGAGAGTGATTCAAAATCTTATAAGCGTTTCAAGCCATCTCACATTTGTGAAAAAGAAGGAACAAAGGAAACTAGTATTTGAAAATTACCACAAGGAAATCCTGGCATTTTGCAATAAAGGGCCTATGGAGACCCTAAGTTGCAGACAATGATGGTCGACAGGATCATTAAGACCATCTGCATCACTCAGGTTTCGTAAAACTTGGGTACTTTAACATGAAATTACATTACTGAGTCGGCCAAGAAATTAGAGATCAGACATTACATATTCCTAAACGGTTGTTCATTTTCTTCAAATGACATACCTCCCAAGGTCATCTAATGCTCTGTGGGTCAATGATGACAACAAATGTAGATCCCTGATTTCTTCAACTTGCTTTTAAGCGTCATTGCAAGTTCATATGAAAAAAGCACAGACAGACACTTTCTTACTAATATTCTGCAAGTACCTCTTGTTTAATTGTCAACACTGTGTTCAGCGTTTTTGGTTTCCTAAAGCTATCTTCCCACAGAAATGCCAAAACCATATGGCAAAACACAGTCTATTAAACGTGAATTTACCATAAATATGAGGCATCATTGAGTAACATCATCTAAACAATAATAACAATCACTAGCTGAGGATGGCTTAAGAACAATTTGCAAAAGAGACATTAGTCCTAGGAAACAAAAAAAAAGTGAAGACCAGAGAGACCAAGGACTGTTAAAGAATGGTGTTTGCATAAGCAGAAGACTTGCTCGTGGAAGCGACCATGTTGATAACAAAGAAGGCAGCAAGTTACAAGCAGTTCAGGGAAATGGTAGCTCCTTACTGATGGTGATAATTGTGGCATCTACGTCAACCTAATCACTTTCAGTGATGTATCAAAATCGAATGTCCTGATTACAGTCATGTGGGCATGTGTATGTGTTTTCTTTATCAAACTTTCACAAACTCCTCTCTAACTTAATTCTTTCTGTACTTGTTCTGGTTAGTCATCACAGTACACATGTCCATGACTTCTTCGGTAGATCAGGACACCATAAATCTCGCTGTAGAAACAACTATAGGCCAAGGAAGTAATATTACTTAGTATTTGACATAAATGATTATCTTCTATGCAAAAAGAATCATATAAATTGAATCAGGTTGGATGGCTACAGTTTCCTAAGAAAATGATATGTGGAACATACCTTGCCATGCATTCCCTCAATAGCCTTCTGAGCTTCTTCCTCAGTCTCATAACGGATGAAGGCAAAGCCTCTCGGTCTTTTAGCTATTTTATCCATTACCAAATTCACTGTTAACATAGAGAGAGAATACGTTTTGAAGCCGATAGCACATAATGAACATACCAGAGACACTAAAAATGCTCAAACAGCTCTATGAACTAAAAGCAACATATTGTTCACTGTTCTCACCATCTCCAAGTTGGCCAAAATTTTGGAAAGCATTTCGCAAACTCTCTCCTGTAGTACGAAAAGATAACCCTGCATTAAATGAACCCAAATTACAGCATTGAAATAGGCATTGGAATTGAAAATAAATGGTCTCGTTTCCTAGGTGAGCTTCTTGCAATACCTTTTTCAACAAGACATGTTTCTTGTGACAATGCTGAAAGTTAAACAATTCTTTTCATGACTTCCTTGTGATGTTTCTGAAAGATGAACAGTTTCTTTAGATGATACCACGACCAATAAATAGTAGAACAAAGTTTGTTTCTTCAAAGATGCCCAAATTGTTTTTTTTTCAGCGGAAACATGCGAACTCTAACAAGTTGAGTCTCCACTCTGCACTGATAACTCTCAAGCAAAACCCCCAAAGCAAAGGGCATGTACTCCTTTCTCATCAAAACGGGGCCTATCAGACCCGTTGGGGTCCCAAAATGAGCTCTCAAATGGTACACACAAAAACAGAATATAAGGGCTTCTGAAATTGTCTTCAATTTTGATTTTCGTTTCTTAGATTTTTTATCATTCGGCCACCAAAACAAAAATTGGGGCCTAATCATATTTCATGGGTTATTCATCAAACATTCAAGCAAATACAAGATGAAGTTCATCATGGGTGCATGATACTATTTTTCTCAACAGAACCAAAACAAAGTTAAAATAAGTTTAGAAAACAAAAAATTTATGAAACCTAAAGATTTTAAGAAAAATGTGAATTACAATCTAGTGAAGGAACTTTTACTACAAACATTTTAAAAAGTACAATTCACAAGGATGCATTAAGAAAATAAAACTCCAATTCACCTACAATGGAATCCTCTCACAAAATAAGAGCAGTCCCAGATAA
>Ga0325403_1007069_pt1 | contig 10724 bp, 3 predicted proteins | sample PopdelMetagenome_19_FD_205665 | JGI IMG/M metagenome (GOLD analysis project Ga0325403, IMG submission 205665) | Populus deltoides microbial communities from Bellville, Georgia, United States - Xylem-PdKOR-R4 | ecosystem: Host-associated > Plants > Phyllosphere > Stem > Wood/Secondary xylem...
GTTGAGTAAATGATTGTCTCAAAATCTTTTTAAAAAATTAATACGTGTTTGGTGATATAAAAATTATATCACCAAACACATATTTTATATGCAAAGTATATATATACTTTAAAGAGGAAATAATTGTTTGATTTCTATAACATGAATGCATTTTCCCTTTATTTTAATGCTCAAATTGTCGTTTAATATACAAGTTTCCTCTTCTGGGCATGACCCAATATAAGAAAATATCTACTGAAAAAACATAAATAACGTAGGGTAGTGTGCAAAATCAAGAAAAGGGTTGTGTACACCAAAGGCAAGCAAGGTTGGTGCATGTCGTGCGCGCACACACCCAAGCATATAATCTATCAAGAACAGAAAAATCTCGGAGGTCCGCAATTGGCATAATCGATCTGGGTCCAGGGAATGTGTGGTTCCTCTGGTGGAGTCCAAGTTGGATACCTTTAATTATTATTTAATATCTTAAATTACTGAATCAAAATGATTCTTTAATTAATATTAAATTATTAACAACTAAACAATCAGAAAGTTCATCTAATATTTTATGCTTAAGTTTACAATGATTACCGAGTTTATATAGATTTCAAGTTAAATAGTTATTTGACAAATATTAAAAAAAAGGACTCATCTCCCTATCATATTCAAGTTCGTATGGAACACAACCCTCAGATTCTTCTCTTTTACAATTTGCATTTGATATGGAGAATCAATGTCAGATTTCAGAAGGAGAGAACCCTAAGCTTTGTTCCGTGTCTGATCCATTAGCTACGTAAATTTTGACACCAGATCGGTGGTCTGCAGGGGTTAGGGTTATCAGTATAACAAAAGGGAGGGAGAGAGGGGATAGTGAATTTTAGTGAAGTGTCACAGTACGCGAATCCGTCACAACAGGGTAAGAATAAGAGAAAAGCAAGAAAGAAAGCAGAGAGAGAGAGAGAGAGAGAGAGAGAGAGAGAGGGACGTCATTACTAGAGGTGTATGCAAGTGTGTGGAGGTTTTGTTTGAAGGGTGTGGAGAGCAGAGGAAGGCAGAGGGTATAATAATATTGGGAAGGGAAAGGAAGGGACAGCAAACCCTAGCTAGGCAGAGGCCCTTTCAACCTACTATATTATTAGCTTTTCTGATTTTCACTTTACGTCTTTTCTATCAACAGTTGCATGATATAACGTAAAGGGTTTTCTTCTTTTTCAATTTTATATATTTTTTCCCCTTCCGTCCAAAGTTTTTTTTTATATATAAATAAATAAATAAATAACAAAACCAGGCCTTTCTTGTTTTTGATTATTAGATACGACTGCATAACGAAGATATTAAACGCAGATAACCCGGACAAAACACAAATTACAAGTACACGGGTTGATCGTGGTGGTTTTAATATTATTTTTGAAAAAACTGAAATAATTTAATTTAATTTTTATAAAAATAAAAATAAAAATAAAATTTAACTTTTCCAATCAGATTATAAGTTGATAAATTAGTTGAATTTAATCTAACCTAATTTAAAATCTCATGCAAGAATTAAATTTCAGGTTTAATGGATCATAGACTTTAATAATATTTTTATAACATCTGACCTAATTTAACTATTATTAGTTTAAGGGTTTAATCAATCAAAAGTAATCAAGCACATTTACCAATAAGTTCTTGGCTCAAAGTCAACAAATTCTCGATATCAGTTTAGATTCTCAATATTTATATTCCATGAAACAAATATTTAATATTTAAATCATTCATATAGTAAAGTAAACATCTATTTGATTACTGAGTTTATTATTGTCTGGAATCAAATGATAGATTGTGAGGGATAAATTCTTCATAATTAAATTAAATTAAACATGCACCAAATCAACTTGTAAATGAATAAATTATTTTTTTAAAAATAAAATACCTTACCATATATAGAAGAAAAAAAATAATTTAAACATTCTCTACCATATGAGATATTCCACAAGCTATCACTTCCGAAACTGTTCGTACTCTATATTTCTCTAATTCTCTCACGAGCAGTCATAATCGACAACAACATTAAAATAAACGAAGACGACAAGCCAGTAATGTAAAGTGTGTTTCACAGGTCAAGAAATTCTAAAATCTCTTGGACGCTGTTAAGCCAAATTATTTTATCTTGTCCCACTCAAAGGGTGCAAAAGCCATTAAAAATATACAAAGCCGCTACCCAACTCCGATTTCTCTGCTTTTTTTTATGAATCACCGCATTAAAATGCTGTTCTTCCTTGTATTTTTACGTGTCAAGATCCGTTTTAAAAATATATTTAGTATTAAAAAATTAAATTTATATTTTTTTGTGATTTTAACATGGTAATATAAACAAAAAAAAATATTTTTAAAAATTATTATGCAGTAAGTAATTAAATTAGTTGGAAGTGCATGCCAACTTGGCTGGCTTGCAATAAGGATCTAACTTCATTGATATGCTCAAATTAAATTGGGATATGATTTTAGTTTACCATGTAGGGTTTTTTATCCTGCCATTTTTAGTTTGTGTGGGCAAGTTAAGTTGAATTTAATTGGACGGTTTTTTTTTTAAATTTTTTATATATATCAACCCGGTTCAAGACTTGAGTTGAAGTCGAGTGAATTTATATTTGAATTGTAAGGTTAATTTAAATCATGATTTAAAATAATAAAAGAGACCTTGGCTTGATAAAATAAATAAATTGAAGTAAGACTCGACCTGAATTACATTCTTAATTAATTGGATGGTTTCCTTTTCTTTTTATATCAGTTGAGTTGAAGACTTGAGTTGCTAATTGAGTGAATTTATATATGAATTAGCAAGTTAATCTGATAAAACCCGAATTAGATTCTTAATTAATGGATGATTGAATTGATACCAGGTTTCGCAACTGGGCTGGAAAAGTAGTCTTCTTTTGCCTTTTTTCTTGTCTTTGTTATGCGGTAGGCGAAATCATGTTAATCTTTGAACATTCAATCTGGCCACTTGTGATGAGGTGTGTGTTATTAAGAAATAAGGCGTCTCTTATTGGTGAAAACTCGATCGAAGAAGATGAAGGCCACTGTCTCATTGTTCTTTGACGATATCAAACATCAACAATTCAACTCTAGCATAAGTTTTGATATGCCATAAACAGAAGAGCTTCTTGACTTCGAGGTGCAATGGATCTTTACTCGGGGTTCTTTTTAGTCTTTATATAATCATTCATTCACACAGGGCAGACAGTTGAGAACCGTAGTGCTTCTTGCATGGCCATTCAATAGATTACACCAGCACAACCCACAAGAAGATTACATCTCTTAATAGAAAAAGGTTCCATGGCTGCTGCTTAAGATTTCAGAGGACCCTAGCCTGATGGTTCTGTAAGAATAATGAAGATCTCAAAACGAAAGACAACAATCTTGGCAATCAGAGGACCCTGGCCTGATAGTTTTACAAGAATGGTAAAGGAGGAAGTTTTTGGTATTATGGCAGAGAATATTTTTTAAAATAATTTTAACTTGAAATTACAAGAAGATAATTTTATTTAAATTTAAATTTTTTTTTATTGATATATAAAAACAATTCAAAATCATCAAAAATATATTTAAAAAGCATAAACAAACAATTTCAAATTCTAAATGGAACCCATAATTGAAGTGCAGGAGAGAAACAACTAATCATCATGATCAAATTAGCTATTTAGTATTGTTCTCTGCTTACCATGGAATCCAATTAATGATACTTTTGTTCGAAATTCTATTTTTATTAGTGTAAACAAAGAACGTCCATTCCTGTCAAATTGAGCTACACGTTCAGATTAGTCGCCCAACAACAACACAAGGAAGGGCCACCGGCGTTGTCGTTTTAGTGTCATGGGACCCGGCCTGACTTAACGGGTTAACTCAATGACCCATCGATCTGCAGCTTAGCATGACAAGTCAGCTTGATTACCCGTTTACTCAAGACCTGGCCTGGCAAGTCACTTGTTACACTAGTTTCCGCCATGGTAAAATATTTCTATATGAACCTGCAAAATTAAAACGACGACAGAATCTTCAAGTACAGGATATAATTATTAGACAAGCTTAAATAAATTAAGTAGAAGGCCAACTGGCCATGATCAGACCTTGGTTAATCTTCTGCTTACAGGTGTTGGAGATTACAATTTGTCATTACAATTGTGTCAAGACTGGTGTGAATTGTGAAGGGTGAGATTGATGTCATGTGTTTAGGAGAGCACGTGTTTATATTCTTCAGAATTGTCAATAAAAGTTGGGATGATTCGATCCTGCTGCTCTAATCCTCCAAAATCAAGTTTCCAAACATTTTCAATGGACTAGATCATGATCAAGGTGTTGTTCACATTTTCTTGATTAACTTTTTGAGCCTGCTCTGTATTTGAGTTTGTTTAATGGAGTGATAAAAGATATTTTTTAAAATATTTTTTTATTTATAAAAAATATTAAAATAATTTATTTTTATTTTTAAAATTTATTTTTAATATTAATATATCTAAACGATTTGAAAATACTAAAAAAATATTAATCTAAAATAAAAAATTAAATTTTAATAAAAAACAAATTAAAACTCATTTCAAAACGGTGTTTTTAGTGTTTTTAGTAGATTGTGTTTTAGTAGTACATTATTTGTAAAAAAATAGAAATGTATTTGATTTAAGCAAATAAATAAAATAAAATAAATATATTATTGAAATAATTTTAATGTGAATTTTAGTCAGATATAATGAAATATGTTTTTTATTTTATTTTTATCCCTTCTATTGCAAGATAGGAATCTATAATAAAATGCCGGCAGGTCTTGATCATTATAGTCAATTCAATAGTATCTTCAAATCTACGCAAAAATAAAGTACTAGACATTGGTTGAAATAGCATAAATAACAAGAACGAATTTGTTAAACATAGAAAATTAAATATTAATCGAGTATATATATTTTGTTCCTTCAAGAAATGAAAATCATATAAACACCCATTGATCAACGTGCAGTGCAAAGGGGCAAGTTATGCAAGAGCTAACAACATTCCATGAGTGTCCATACATAGCTGAAGTTGTAAAGATATCTGCTTGATGACAATTGCATGCTTGTGTTCCTTGACAGCTTAATTATGAAATGAGCTGTGGGTCTCAGATTAAAGGTCTTGCTCGCAGCAACAACCACTTGATTACTCGAGTTTAATGATAATTGCATGCTTTCGTCCATTGACAGCTTAGAAAGGCACCAGGATACTGTTATCTTGTGCATTGCCATAGGAAGCAAGAAGTTCCTTGGAGGTCTTAAGCATGGAGATAATAATTAAAGTAGCTACAAATGATTTTGACAGCAAGCAAGAAACCATATGGTCAACTTATCTGATGCAACTCAGAGGCCAATATTATTGGCAAACAGTCTATGAACTTAAACCACAATTGGGACGTCATGATCAATGCAAAGTACAGTCAACTTGTAGATTAAAGAGAAATTAACCCTCGAGGGAAACCACTTTGAATGGTGGGGTCTTAGTTTTCTTTTCAAAATTGTATGTGCAGCAGCACCACATAAGCGAAGATCTTCAATCAATAATCCAACCACTAATTTCATTCATAAAGTTGGATAGCACCACTCTCGGTTTCTTTGAAATGTGGACGTGAAGCTATCAGTGTGTTTCCCTAATGGTCAGATATTCGCTCGCAAATTGGCAACAAGAGGAGGCCGGGAATCTTGCTTTGCTACACGAGGCATGAGCAGCTAGCTTACCTATGATCCTATCTATGGCCTTTTGTACATGTTCCTTGACATGACCCCCAATGACTTGCTTGAGAGGGTGCGTTTGGCGAGCAGAAGAAATTTGGCTGGACAAGATGAATTTGTCGTCCCATGGAGAAAAACAAGGAGCTTTTGGAACACACCAACTAACTTGCAGATGAACTTGTTTTGTCTGGTTTCATGCATCAAGTGCTATCTATGTGTATAGCATTATTTAAGTGTATATATATATAGTAGTGAATAATATCCTGGAGATATTTTACTAAACTGTTTTTACAAGCATAATTATTAAATCTAATTTAGTCTCATTAGTTAGAATTAGAGAACTAATTTTGATCTTGATATGGCTACAATTAAGTGATTTAACCATGTCAATACCAAAAAAACTTTTAAAAAACTTGAAATAATATTGTTTTAAATAAAAATAATATATATGAGTTAAGCATAGTTTCTTTTCTGGATGAAACTTCAGAAAAAATCTGACAATTATAATTATAAATAAGTTTAACTTCTGATTTCTAGCTTTTAAGCAACTTTTCGAAAATTACAAAACCTTTTTTTTAATGACTTTTGAGGGGGGATACTTACAAAAATACCATGTCGCCTAACGGGCTCTAAATCATGCAAGGCTGTCATGTTGATGCATGGCTAGCACATGGGCTCAGGGGGACCCTTTAGTCCGGCGAGCCCTAAAGAGGGGAAATTTTCAAATGGGAGCACAAACGGGTTCTTTTGGCCGACAAAAGAATCTTTATCTTGTCTAATCCATGGCACAATGAATGGGGATAGAAACTGTTGAGAGGGGTGTTTTGAGATGCCTCACCGGCTCACTGTGATCATTAGATGCCTTACCAAGTAGTGAATAAGATACCTTGCGTGCATCCGCTTTAGAGACAGAGATCTTTTAGTCTTACTTTGTAAAGGATGTTAGGTAAGAAGAGACATTTTTAGAATGTAGACTTCGGCCTGGAGTCCAGGACTATACATGGCATGTACTGTAGCCGCCTAGTGACTAGCCACTCTGTCAAGGCTACAGTCCTTTCCTCAGTTCAGGGCTGGGCTTGTGAGCCATGGGCTGGTTACTGCAGATTTTGCAAGTGCTAATCCAGCCAGGATCTAGTAATGGTTCCTTGTACTCATTTACTTCAATCCTATTCACGAAGTTGGGCCATGCTTGCATGGGTTACTCTGGTTTGGAGGACTGTAGGGGAAGAACAGATGCCAGCAACATGAATAAAGCGGGAAGCGAGAAAATGTCAAGCAAGCGAAACAACGGCATACAATTTACAAGACAACGCAGAAGAATACATTTTGGAATCACAAAATTCAACTCCATTTTCCAATCAACCAGCCGCCAACCCTCCTTTTTGTATACAAGGAAACATATATTCAAGGTCTTCATGTTCATAAAATCGGTTCACTTGCTGCAAGAAACAGCTCCATCATGCCTAGAGACAGTATGCAACCCTCTTGCAGCTTTTGCTAGAATTTCTGAATAACAACTGAATTGGCAAGGCCTGCCTGCTCTATTGTCTGTGTTGGATCAGTAAGAAGCTTAGGTGGGAACCCCATCAACTGCAGTTGATAATTAAGAGCAGCCCCAGGCCTGGAAGCATCTATGAAGGATCGAATGTCATTGACTGTGTGATGATTATTAAAGTGGGTCACCATGCGGGTCCCATCAGCCAGCCTAAGCTGAATTGAAGTCGATGGCAGTGTTTCATCCACAACCAGGCCCATAAAAGGGGTTGGAGCAGAGTTCAGAGGAGCAGAATCAGCTGTTGGTTCAGTTGCAAGTGCAGTACTGCTGCTTCCTAGAGTTCTCCCTACACCTTGGAATGGAACATGGCGCTGCCTCTCTGGTTCCTGCAGGAAAACAATGGCAGAGGAGTGTCAGTACGGCTCAGCACCAATGTCTTTCAAACACATGTACCAACACCGATGTATTTCAAACACAAATGTAAAAGCATGCTGATGCTCTTTTCGGGAACAAGTACTGACTAAAACACTGACTCGGAGATTAAAAAAGGATGACAATTTCTAAAGTTCCAAAAATAATTATTAGTCTAAGTAAGAAAAGAGTGAGAGAAAGAGACTCACTGGGCACTTTTGATCCTTCCTAATCAAATTGACATGAACTGAGGACCTTCTATCCGCTGGTTCAAGCTCCTTCGGACACTCGGACTTCCTGATGCTCTGCAATAAAACATTATAAAACAAAATCATAATATCACCACAAACAATACTAACGAAGAAATAAGGGAGCAGGAATAAGTAAAACACGACGACATAAAACAAAAGCTGCCCTAGCATATGCTGCTATAAGTAAAGGTTCAAGAGAACGTAGAAAAAGAAGTCTTAGGATGAACTACCTATCTAGCAGAATCATTAGTCATTATTGAAACAAGCAAGATAGTGAAAAGATATTGATTGAGAATGATGCAATTACCACGAGCTTTGAATTTTTCTCACACATAAGGGGTGGAAACAATCACCAACTACAAATCAAAACTCCACTTTGTGAAAATTTTCTTCTCACTCTATATAATTTCTTTTATTTCATTTTATATCTGTATTGCTATTACCTCTAAGAAAGATGCATTTTCAGGATCATCCAGACTCCTCAAAGGGCCATCATTTACAGTGAAACCATTCGTCCAGAAAACAATATTGTGAACAACAGCTTCAGGTTGTTGAGGAGCAGATGGTACAGTCTCCCCTGAGAGTAATCTACCAGTTCCACTAAAGCTACTTGAGCTTGAAGATTGATTAATATTCTCCAAAGGCCCTTCAACAGCACCAAGCTGTCTAGCTTGATTGAAAATTGCATCCACATCATTACCCTTTGTAGGATCTTGGACAAGCATACCACTGCAACCGTAAAAATTAGAATTGCACAAAGTACTTAAATAAACACATTTCATACATATATTATATAAAGGAAGGAATGACCAAGGGCAACAAGTCAGATAAAAACAAATGATAGACATAGGCATTAGCAACTAAAGCTTTGTGAAATATTTCAGGAGCCACAGTTGTGGGATTGAAAAGCATTCCAACATTTGCAAGATAAAGAGCAAAAAATCTTAAAATTATTGAATTAACAAATAGTTGAAAATATGAAAATACACCAAGATCAAATTTGGTTCCTTACAATATTACAAAGGATTGGAAATTAAAAATGCTTTAAATACAAAATATAACGAAATAGCTTATGACACGGCCCTATAAATATATGACAGAAATAAAGCTAACAATGCACTAAAGAACCATCATCTATAAACATTCCAGAACCATGGAGCTTTCTTTCCTCAGTACTCAGTCTACATGCCTAGAGTCGAGACTCTGATTAAGATGATTCTTCTCTACCTATATTACAGCTCTAGCATCAATAGTAAATGAACCTCTACAAAAAGCAAGCTCTATAAACAAATCCCATCGTTATCCAGACCCTACTAATACTGTTATCCAGACCCTCTTGCACCCACCCCAAAAGCATTTTCAATACAGCAAGTCCAATGCTCGCCTAAACAAAATAATAATCAAAATGACAGTTTTTGATTTACAATAGATGACAGCATTTCCATCCGTCTAAGGGGCAGGACTGTTCCCATTGACCAAGGAACTAACACTACACAACCACGCAATAAAACCAAGCACCCCTATCCATACTATCCCTCCACCTAATTGTCTAACTCTCAAATGCGCAACTTCCTACTTCATGATTTTCAATGCCTAAACTTCAAGTATCTTTCTTACCACGACTAAAGACACCCACCCCATTCATTTTTCTTCTCAAAAGACTCATCCTCAACCCTCAGCACTAAAAATCCACTTCAAAATTCAATCAATTATCACTACTAACCCGCCAATTAACAAACAAATCAATGAATTCATCAATTATAAAAGGAACCCATTATTGCTAATCCAAAAAAGATTGCAACTTTACATTAAAAATCAAAATTTGAAATCCCAGAAGAAGTAAATCTCGATATATAATTAGGGTTTTAAAGGGGGTATTTGTTTGTTACCTTTTCTCTCCACCGGTGTAGTACTCTTGAGGAGCATCTTCGTCGTCGCTGTCAGAGTCAGGCCCGGAACGCCGGTTCAGATCGGAGAGAGTACGGATACCTCCGGCTCGACTGCTTGAGGGTTTTGCTGGTTTCTTGTCCCTTGACGCCATTTTTGTTTTGCTTTGGATAGATTTGTAGAGACTCGATGAGGTTTGGGAAGAAAGAAAGAGCCTATAACCAGCAGATATTAATAATTTTGGTACGGTAATTTTATATATATATATATATATATATATAATTTTATTCGAAGATTAGCGATGGTAACTGTAACTACGAGTCAATTTCTATTTCATGCATAACTGTAACTACGAGTCAATTTCTATTTCATGCATGTTATATATATATATATATATATATATATATAATTTTATTCGAAGATTAGCGATGGTAACTGTAACTACGAGTCAATTTCTATTTCATGCATGTCTTATCCATTACTTAATAATAGAAAAATAATTTTAGACATATCAACAGATATTTAAACTAAAAAAACTATTTTGTATTGTTATTAAATTTAATTTTTATTAATTTTAAAATTTAATTTTTTATTTAATTTAAATTATATAAAAATTATATCAATTTAGTTATTCCAAAGTTCAAGAACAAAAACACAAAAACAAAAAAAACTCTCAACTCAACCCTTATAACTAAACAAATCTAAAAAAAAAATATTTAAAATATAATGAAATATCAATAACAAATTACGATGTAAATAAGAAATTAATCATTAATATAATATGAAATCCGGATGAAATTCATCTTTCTTTTGCAAGGGTCGAGCATGAAAGTTCTTATTAATATTATTATTATTATTATTATTATTAACATTACTATAATGCTGACAACGATGATCAAGGCAAATAGAAAACGGATTCTTCACGGATGTAGTAGGATATTTGGGGTTTTTGGGGGTGTACGGCGACAA
>Ga0325403_1007070_pt1 | contig 10724 bp, 7 predicted proteins | sample PopdelMetagenome_19_FD_205665 | JGI IMG/M metagenome (GOLD analysis project Ga0325403, IMG submission 205665) | Populus deltoides microbial communities from Bellville, Georgia, United States - Xylem-PdKOR-R4 | ecosystem: Host-associated > Plants > Phyllosphere > Stem > Wood/Secondary xylem...
CGAGGTTTTATGTGATCATTGCCAGTTAGTTCTAGGATCATCAGCTCAGAATTAGGGTTGGAGACCTTTCTCTGAAATGTCATTTTTAATTTCCGTTTCATCAATTGTTGGGTCAATGCTACTCAAACCGTCCTAACAATTTAAACCTGGTCAGGAAACTTTGTTATTTGGCAAATAAATTTCAGAGATGGAATCATTTAGAAGAGGAAGGTGACTAACTGAGTAAATTGAGTAATCTGATTGCATAACATTGGGAAGTCAGTAAATATATGGCAACTATTTGGATACGAAAGTCTAGGCAAAATCAGTGCAAGTACATTTTTTCATCCTGCACTTGTTTTATAATCTTTTTTTTTTCCACACTCATTCAACCATTCCATCTTGTCACACCCAACATCACAAGCAAACCTATGAAAACAAAAACTTGTTTGAGAATGGAGTAAAAATAATAAAAAAAATTGTCACATAGTATTATAATCACTAGAAAAACCTAACTAATCAATGTAGACTTATTTTAAGAGATTGGTTATGCTAAAGAAGAGATACTATTATCCTAAAACATCCTACTTAAAATAAGTTGTATTGCTAATCTTCTCATTTATTCCTAATAGTTTGTTAAGTGTAATCTATTGGTGATAGCAAGTCTATTAATTTTAGTTAAACTCTATTTTGTTGGTTTATTCCTAACCATTCTAAAATCTAGTTTATTTTTTCCACTCTTAGTTATTACCTTTGGATAACATTCGGTGAATCGACAATTCTAAGGTTGGTAACTTCAAATCATAACCTATGACTAATTTTCAATCAAGTCATATTAATGAACGATCCATGGGTTTATATTGATCTCGTAGAACCCAACCCAAATCCTAAAAAAGGTTCATGGAAGGTTTCTCAATGAAATTCACTTATCCTATAGCACTTGGGTTCATTCACAATATTTATTGAATAAAGGCTTAATAATCTCGATTTATACTTAGATGTGATTGGTGAATATTAGACTTAAAAGTTTTTTAATATTCACGATTTTGTTATCGGCGAATACTAGACTTGAAATTTATTAATACTCTCAATTTTGTCACCGATGAATACTAGACTTAAAGTTTTGTTTTTTAAAAAATAAAGATGATGCACTACTTCTCTTAATATCTAAGGCAACCTTAAATACTAAGAGTAAATAGCAAAACAATTTTTTTCTTAACACAATTTTTATGAAAACAAAGATGGGTTTTAAAAGGCTTGGAATGTCAGTTTGATAAGCCTTTTAATGTGGATCGTAACCTTAATGAGATTTATAAAAAAAGTTATAAACCCTAACATGAATGCGTATATGAGTTAACATTGATTTTATATTATTTAAAGCAAAAGATCATGTCAATATATATTGTTGAATCAATGTCTATATATATATATATATACAAAACGTGTTGTGATGTTAAGGATGATGATTAAATGATCCAGTTGAATGCATTCAAAAACAACTATCAATTTCATAAATCAATAATAATCTCAAAATGCAAGATTGTATTCATTCCAACATAAATATCCATTCAATGAATAATGCTTAATCAAAACCTTATAAAAAAACACATCAAAATCATCAAATAGGCAAAATAATTATTCAATAGATGTTTAGGTTTTAAAATAGACTTTTAGAGTGATTGAGGATGATTAGGAGGAGTTGAAATAGTGGTGAAAACCTGATGGAAAGAAGAAAAACAATAGTGGCGTGTGGCTAAAATACTCCTAAAGGAGTTGTCATGGTTGACGTGTTGTTTCACATGCCACTAATATTTGACTAGTACAATGGTCTTTTTTCTTCATATTGGTTCATTTTTTAACTTTTAGATCTATTCACATTGAGATTATTAGATCGTAGGGTTTATATGATCGTGTAGAACCCTTTAATAGAAAAAAGAATAGTGATGAACTCGCTGGTTTGGAGGTCAAAGGAGAGAGAAATTAAATAGAGAAGTTTTAATTTTATTGATGATAATGCACGGGCTATTGGTTTCAATTGATTAAGGGATTTTTTAGGGCTTTGAGTTGCATAAAATAGTGATGGTCTTATAAAAAATAAAGGTCGAAGGTAAAAGAAATCAAGGAAAGAAATTTCAGGTTTAGAGAGAGAAAGACAATGTTAGGATTTTTTTTATGGGAAAAAGGAAGAAAAAAATGAATAATGTTTTTCTAGGGTTTATTTCTTCATATTTTAGCTCACATTCTCATATAAAAACTTATGGTGGCTAGAGCTTTGTTGGAAATGGTGGCTAGAGCTTTGTTGGAAAAGATGATGAATATTGTTTTTTTTTAGTAACCCCCTTTCTTGACAATTCACTTATCTATTTATAACTCATAAACTATTTCATCTTTTTTTATAGTTATATGATCCACAATAACTCAATTTTGTTTTGGTCTTTTATTTTTTCTTGTTTTGCATTTTAGCCCTTTGTACGTTTTGCTCTCTATTTTGATTTTTTTTATTTTCTTTGTATTTTTTTTTCAAAAAATAACATTAACATTGATTTAATTAAGAAATACATAATGGGCTTAATGTATCAAAAACATATTTCTTTGAATTTGATTTTTTTTAAAGATGTCAACAAGAAAAAAATAATTTTAAATTATCAATAGGGTGTGCAAATGGTCGAAATGTATCGAAAACATGTTTTTTGAATTGTTTTGCTATCTTTGGATTTTAGAAAGATATTTTGAAAATGAGGGTAAAACATTAGGTTATGACATGACTTATATGGTCTATGGTGTTTTGAAGTAGGAAAATTTAACTTCTCAACTAAAGTAGTGCTAGCTATTATCGCATGTGTGTAGCGTCGCAACAATCGTCCACCCTCAGGTGTAAGTGTCAATCTATCTGGAAAATATAGGGAGACAAGGAATTCTTATCTCATATCAGTAGAAAATAGAATGAGAGTCGCCACTTAGTATTTTGGTAACTAAGAACGCTAACTAGTCTCAGAAATTAGGTACGGGGACTGGTTGCGTAAATAGAAGGTATTAACACCCCAAATATGCCCTACCTAAGGTAGGCTGCATTGTTTTATTGTCTGATACATGATACGTTTTTATCGTATTTCTAATTGTTGGTCTATCTACGGTTTAAGAAAAGTTCTTCCCGGTAAGGAAATTCTTATCTTATCGGGTAAAATCTAATCATTTTAACATCAACCAAAAAACTAATTTTAATATTAGGAGTATGTCTTACGTGTAAGTTTGTAATCCTAGATTTTAAAAGAAAACAAAATAAGTTTTTTGAATTTTTTTGAAATATTGGCCAAGTTCTCGTGACTTTAATAAACTGGTTATTAAAGCCAAAATGCATGTTAAAACCTATTTTTTGAAGTTTTGTTTGTTGCATGAAAATACATTATGATTTTTTTAGCTTTGAGAGACTTGGTCGTATGCATGAAAAAAAAACGACATTTAAAAAAAAAATTTCTATCGTTTTGATGAAAACCGAGTATTTTAATATTGGATTTGTATCTTTATGATAAAAAAATAAAAATCTATATTAAACAAAATTCAGTAGAAAAATACATGGGAAAATCACAAATTTTAGAAAATATTTTTTTGAAAGTTTTTTTTTTGGATTGAGCCAGACCTGGCCTAGTCATTTTGGGTTGGGCCGGTGCTGTCCAGCCTAGAAAACAAAAGGCAAACAGTGAAGAGACTCTTCATTGTTCACATGCAACGTGAACAGTGGAGAGTGAATTAATTCACTCTCCACTATTCATTTTGCAGAACAGTGAAGGTCAAGCAGTGAAGAAGTAGAAGAAAGAAGAGAGAGGCGAGGGAACTGACCTGCGGTAGCTGCTGTGGAGGCTCACGGTGGTGCTCGCGCTAGTGGCAGTGGTTCCAGGCGGCGCTGCTGTAGTTTCTTTTTTTTCTTCCCTATGCAGAGGCATCGTCCTCTGTTTTTCCTCCTCCCCGTCTGCTTCAGTTTATTCCTCTCTTTTTCAATACCTATACTTTGTTCTCTCTCTCTCTCTTTTTGATCTCTTGTTTCACTCTCTATTCTTTCCCCGTTATTTTTCCTTATTTCTCTTTGTTCTGTTCGATTTGTCTCCTCTTTTCTTTCTCTTTATTTGCCTCTGTTTTTTATCCTTTTTTCAGTCTCAAACCCTTCTCCCCCCACTTTCTCGTCTCTCTCCCCTGGTATTTATAAAGAGGAAAAGGGGGAGAGAGGACTACTACCCATGTCTAGTCATGGCACAGGGGTAGGGGGTGGCTAGGTGGCCATTGGGCAGCCGCTTTAGGGGCACCAACAGGGGCTTGTCCCCTCTGTTTTTTCATCTGGTGGTAAGCCATGGGTCAGGGTTCGGGCAAGTGGGGTGTTTTGTCGGGTTATTTTGGGTTTCGGGAGAGAGAGGGAGAGGAGAAATGCATGGGAAGACTGTTGCTTCTTCTTCCCCCGCCTCGCACGTCTAGGGGAAGAAGAAGACCCATAGTGCTGTTCAAAACGACACTATTTCAGACTTCTCTTTTTTTTCTTTCTAATGAAGAGTGTATGAAACGACATCGTTTCATTTAAATGGAAACTGGCTCCAAAACGAGTAAGATTTCAAATCAGTCCTTCAATTTGTGTGCTTTTCAGTTTGGTTCTTGGTTTTGAATTTCTTCAATCAAGACCCTAATTGGCCATCAAACTTCAATATTTATGCAATTAAGCCCATGATTTGACCAAATCAACTCTAAAAAATTATAATTTGATCCAAAAACTTTAATTTCTTCCAATTAAAGCCCAAATTGACTTAAAAATTAATTTTCTTGTAATCAAACCCTCCATAAATTCAATTTAACCTTCAATAAAATTTAATTGAGTCCATAAACATTTAAGTTTGTACTTTTCTTCCTCGAATCAAATTTTCTTCATCAACAAGGCTCTCACCGATCAATGATATACTGTTAAATTTCAATCTTTGTATTTTTGAACCTCCTCAACCAAATTTTAGCCATTTTCAGGGCACTTCGGCATCCTCTTCTCACTGCTATTATTTTTTGGATTTTTTTTTTATTTTTTAGTTCGAATATTTTTTTGATTTTTTGAAAGAGAAAAAGTGAATTTGGGGAATAACCCAAAAATAAGTTATGACAATTGCCTATTTTTAGATAGTAAACTTTGTAAAAAAGAAAAAGAAAAGGATAATAGACTCACCATATCAAGAAATGATGAATTGTTTTGAAAATATTTGAAGTGAAGGCTAGAAAGCGCACTCAGGGAAAAAATAGGAAGGTTGTTTTTTTTTTTGAAATTCAAAGTTTTTTAAAATGATAGAATTGTCATGGGTGACCTACCCAAATGAAAAATGTGAAGTGGTCTCATTGTAATGGGTGGCCTACCTACATAAAAAAACATGAAGAATGGTCTCATTGTAATGCGTGACCTACCCAGATGGAAATAGGAAAGAGTGGTCTCATTATAATGGGTGACCTTCCCAGGTGGAAGAATGATCTTATTGTAATGGGTGACCTACCCAAGTAAAAAAAAGGGAAGAGTGGTCTTATTGTAATGGATGACCTACCCAGATGGAAGAATGGTCTCATTATAATGGGTGATCTACCTAGAAAAAAAAATGAGTGATGGCTCAAAGGCGCACTCGAAAGGATGTAGGGTTAGAAAACACACTACCCAAGAGATGGTGGCTCAAAGGCGCACTTGAACGGAGGTAGGGTTAGAAAACGCACTACCCAAGAGATAAGGGCTCAAAGGCGCACTAAAAAAGAGGTAGGGTTAGAAAACGCGCTACCCAAAAGTTGATGGTGAAACACAGATCTGACAATGTTTAAAAGCAATACATTATGATCAATATTTATGTATACTTACTTGAGAAATATAGGTTCTTTTTTTCTTCATGGAGTCTTTCCTTTTCTTAAAGGTTTGAGTCTTGGATAGCAAACTTGGATGGCCTTTTCACTCTTGCTTACTCGAGTCACATTTTGTGATCTTGACCTCTGGAAAGGGTTTGATATCATCATGCTTTTGTCCTCCAACCTTTATCTCAAGGGTCGCCAATTTTGCCCGACATTTTTCTCATAAAAGGAATCATTGAGCCAACCCTACCAAGTATGTTTTATTGCCCCCCCAGTTTGATCATGCCCCCAGGTATTCAATTCGGGTTTAAGGATAAGTTTATATGAAGGACGGTTTGGCAAGGGGTTGTTTTCATGCAAAAATTTTGGAATTTCAAAGCTATTCTAGACACAGATATTATTTTGACATCAATTCAAAGCAAACTCCTTCTGAAAAAATTCAAGTGATTCCTATAAAGAGGTTTTCAGAAGTGATTAAAACTTTTTGTTTTGCTTTTGGTAAAAAATATTAAGTGACATTTAGTTGGTCAAAAAGGTTTAAGATTTAATTTGAGGGTTACAGAGAACCGGTCTTCAAAGCATTCATTTTATTTGCATGAATAATGATTTGGTTCGCATAAGAAAGCGTTGCTTACCAGTTTAGATTGCTTGTCTTTGATCAGAAATGGCTTGATTAGGCATGTAATATAAGCTTGGGCTCTTGGTTATGAAGAAAAGGATATTTGTAGGCTCAAAATGTGTTTCAAGGGATTTCAGGACTAAGGATAATGGCAAGTGATTCATGACAACATAGAAAGAACAGAGCATGCAATGCACATAAAAGAGATAGCAAGACTACCACTACTTCATTTTTAATTGCGAAGTTTGGAAACGTTGTTGAAATTGTATTTTAAAAAAAATTATTTGTTTTATGTTTTTAAATCGTTTTAAGGTGTCAATATTAAAAATAATTTTTAAAAAATAAAAAAAATTATTTTAATGTATTTCCGAGCAAAAAACACTTTAATCTGTTATTGATGTGGCATCCTTGTAAGAAATATGTTTTCCTTTTGCTTCTCTAACTCATCTTACTTGATTTTAGCACTCAATGCTTGCCTAACCAAAAACAATTCACCCTTAACTTGATACTCTACTCAATCATTACCAACATCCTTCAAATGGTGGCATTTGATCATTCTCACTATCACTTTCAGTTTCCACTTCCTCGTTATCATGCATAGTAGTAACTCTTTATATATATATATATATATATATATATATATATATATTAAGAAGCTATTATTCCCATTCTCAAACATCAAAAACATTTTATATCATGATTACAAGGTGGTTGGTGAGCAGAGTTACATCTAATATTAGTGGAGACATTTTTCTTGTCATTCGGTGTTTTAGAGTTACTGTTTTGGGCAACCCTATCATCCTTCTAATATAGACTCCATGATGAAAACAAACCAAAATATTAGCTCAACTTTGAATTTTTCTTCCTCTTGAGTTATCATTCTACCTTCATAGATATATGCATCATATCTTCTAATTCTATAAAATGTTGTAATTCCATGACATTTGTTATCTCTTGGTTGAAACCATTCAAAAATCTTGTTATGGTAACTTCTCCATCTTCTTCTATATTTTCCTTAATCATAGCTACCATCATTTTTTTTATTGTAATCCTCTATGCTCTTAGAACCTTAATAAGGCTTTGAAACTTATGATATAGGTCCTTATAGTAATGACTAAGGATAATTTTTTTTTCTTACAACAACCTTCATTTCATCATAAGTCTCAATAGACCCCTTATTGTTTCGCCAACTATTTAACACAAGTTAATCCCACCAAATAATTGCATAATTAATAAACTCCATCACAACTAACTTAACTTTTTTATCCTTAAAATAGTTATGGCAATCAAAGATTAACTTACTTTCTTCTCTCACTCTTGGTAAGTTTTTGGATTATTCTTTCATTAGAAAGAATGAGTCTTTATTTTAATACTTCTAAGGTTTCTATCTATACAATCACAATCTCTAAAATCTTATCTAAATGCTCTATCTTTTCAATGGTTAGGTTAAAATATCTCATTATTGTTGAATGATGCTTGATCAAATTCATTTGTATTTTCATCCTCATTCTCAACATCAAACGCATCTATTGGTGTAAGAGCATGTCTCTCTTGTTTTTCAGTGTTAGGGACCCTTTAGGATTTTCTATCTTACTAATTAGCAATCATAATATCTCGTATATCCATTTGATCCCTTGCATTATCAAACAACACATTCATATGCTACCGTTGCATTGCCTGTAACACAAAAAAAGGTTTTTCTTCTTCTTCTTAGGGTGATGATTCACCTTTGTAAAAAAAATATTCAAATATGAAAAAATAATGTTAGTAATAGACATCATATACTCCTTTACATGTTTACACCCATAGATGTGTCACGTCACTCGTGTTTCATTCTTAACTTGGCATTTATCGATGTTATTCTCACACCATCTTGCCTTTTTCCAGTCTTAATTGCCTTCTTCAATTCTTTAGTGAACTAAACAAAATCAATCAAAATAAATCAGATTGTAAAGTTCAAGCCACCAAATTAAAAACAACAAAGACAAACAAGAAATGAAAAAGAATTTAGGAATAACTCAACAAATCTTAGTTCGATATGGAATTGACTCAAGAAACTCATATTCAATATAGAATAACATAATAGATCTGAATTTCATATGGACTTTTAATTTGATTTTTTTTAAAATTTTGATGGATCACAATTTAGTAGATAATTTGTTTTTTTAATTAGATCATAAATTGAAAGAGTAAAGAAAATCTAATTCAAGAAAAAGATAAATTTGCACTAACTATCTTGAATATGCGCACAAGATGAATCTAAAATCTATATTTGCGATTTTGATGCAAGGAATAAGTAAAAAAAAAAAAAGAAGAAACAAAATAGAATTTAAAAATAAAAAAAATGATTTTAGAGTCAAACTTTGACACCAACTAATGCGAACCCGGTGGATAAAACCATATAATCCATAGTAAAAAATTAAAATACTTACCTAATTACTTTAATAAAAACCAAAGGTATATGGTTAGGAAGCCATTACGATAATCTTTTTTATAAGTTCTAAAAAGTTCAACGAAGAACAAAAAGCAAGAGTGCTTACATAATTTTTATTAAAAAAAAATATGTTTTTCACATTTTGATATAAAAGGTATTTATATGTTTGACTTAAATAAAAATAAACCATAATTAACCATGAGCTGAAAATTGAACCCAAATAACTAACTAAATTAAGAATATGGATAAAATAAAATACAAAACTCAAGTCTTATAAAAATAAAAGCCCAATTCACATATTCTTAATTAACAAATTTTAAACCTTATTAGAAGGCCTTCCCAATGTCTGCTTGTAACAAAATCTTAATTTTATAGAAAATAATGTCTTTAACATCTTCTAGACAAATAATAACCTGATTCAACAATCAAATTAAAAGTACATTACAAAATAATGTATTATTGTTTGAGTGATATTGGACATTATAGTGTATTAATGGTGGAAAATTATGCAATTTGATTTAAATAATGCCTTTTTTAATGATAGTCTTATTCTTTTAGATGCAGTACACATGAATCATTCATCAATTTATGATGATAGTTCTCACCCACTTCATGAAAGCAAACTCTAATATTTTCTTTATGGAATTAAAATGGCTACAAAATATATATTTTGATTTATCATTGATAATATTTTAGTCATATGAAACAATCCTTCAATAGTTTAATCCCTAATATATAATTTAATTGGTGAATTTTATACATGTGATTTGTGAAACTAAAACTATTTCTTTTAATTATTGAAACAACTTATACATCAAATGGTTTTGTTTTTACCATAAAAACAACATGTTGTTGATTTATTAGAAAACAAATCTAGGATGGACATAAACAAGTCGATCTTAACTCTAGTTTTTGTCTTTACAAGTCTCTTTTTTTTTCAAATATATGTCCACAAAGTTCAAGCAAGTATAGGAGCTTTGAATAGTTGACATTGGCCTAATATATATATATATATATATATATATATATATATATATATATATATATTGAATACTTATACATTCACAACATGGGATTATTAGATAATAATGAAGAAAATACCTTCTTATGTCATAGTTTATGCCGGGATATGCCTTGAATATTAAACTTTTTTATCCTACAGTCAGGGGCAGAGCCAAAACATAAAATTAAGGGGTCAAAATACGATGATTTGTACGGAATACTAAGAATTAACTTGAAGGGGGCTGATTGGAAAAATAATTTCCTTGCAGCGGCCCCTGCCAGCCCCCCTGTCTCCGCCCCTGCTTATAGTGAGAGGGGAGGTCTAGGTGATATAAAAACAATGTGACAGATGGACATATCTATGGTCGAGAAGTAGAGTAAAAGGCAAGTGATTCATGACAACATAGAAAGAACAGAGTATACAATGCATGTAAAACATCTATCACGGATCCATGACAAAAACACATAAAAGAGATAGCAAGACTGCCACTACTTCATTTTTAATTGCGGAGTTTGGAAATGTTGTTGAAATTGTATTTAAAAAAAATATTTATTTTATGTTTTTAAATCGTTTTAAGGTGTCAATATTAAAAATAATTTTTTAAAAATAAAAAAATTATTTTAATATATTTCCGAGCAAAAAACACTTTAAACTGCAACTTCTATTATATTCTTAAACACTCTAAATTCTTCAATCGATCAGGGTAACCTTGTCAAAAAAGCTTGTGGTATAGGAGAAATATAGAAAATTGAGCTCTCTATATGATTCTTTGGATAGTAGATAACTTAAGAGAAGGTTAGAATCTACAACATATTGATTAATAATATTAAAATATATAAATA
>Ga0325403_1007071_pt1 | contig 10723 bp, 8 predicted proteins | sample PopdelMetagenome_19_FD_205665 | JGI IMG/M metagenome (GOLD analysis project Ga0325403, IMG submission 205665) | Populus deltoides microbial communities from Bellville, Georgia, United States - Xylem-PdKOR-R4 | ecosystem: Host-associated > Plants > Phyllosphere > Stem > Wood/Secondary xylem...
CACACAAAGCAGGATGTGACGAACAGGACGTGTGGGATGAATGAATAATTCTTTCCAAACACCTTCGCCGTGACTCTTTTTCTGCACACGGACAACGTCATCATTGCAATCTTGAGGGATTCCGGCGACTTCTTTTATCTCTGACAATCTCTGCTGAGATTCTTCTTTAGTGTCGGAGGTTTTGTCAAGAACTTTCCTAGCATCACCGAGTCGACCTTGCATGACTAGCCAACGTGGAGACTCGGGCATGCCTATAACAACCAAAACTAAGAAAACTGAAGGAATTGCTCCAACTCCAAGCATGATTCGCCAACCTAAGTTAGTTGGGAGCTTAGAGAAAGCATAATTGGATACATATCCTAGTAAGATCCCAGCATTGATGAATACCTACACCAGAAACAGAGTCACAGAAGTTATGTTAATATCAATTATTCCCTATATATTCTTAAAAGGTTTTTTGAGATTCTTGTGCGTGTATTAAGATTTAATTAGTATTTCAAACTGAACATTTTAGGGGTATTATCGAATCTTACATCCATTTTTAGTACATAACAACGAATTAAATACACTTAAGAAACTGGAAATTAAATTAGTAAAAATAGCATTCTATTGCACTTCTTCTTTAGTCTCTCTCTTGTCTAGTAAAGAAATTGCAAAGCAATGGCCTTAAAAAACAACAATTTCTTTTGGAAAAACGTATATGAATACTTACTTCTGGGAATGAAGTGAGAAATCCACGAGAAGAAGCTGGCGAAACTTCAGTGGTGTAAACAGGGGCAATCATGAGGGCAAAACCGACACCAATACCAGCAACAAAGCGAGCAATCATGAGAAATGCATAATTTGTGGAAAATCCCATGAGCAGAGCTCCAGCAAAGAAAACGGCTCCTGCCACCACAATAGTGTATCGACGACCAATCCAGTCAGAGGTCACGCCAGCAGCGGCTGAGCCAACAAGAGAGTACCAGTTGATAGTTCCCACAAGTAATCCTACTTGCGTGTCACTGAGTTTAAGGTCAATTTTGATGTAGTCCTTGGCTCCACTCATTACTCCGATATCTATCACCAAATATACATGTTGTGAAACAAGTTGTTAGGATAATGTAAAAAATGAAGGCAAGATCATAGTTCTATGTAAAGAAGCATTTTCTTGGAAAAAAATAAAATCTTTTTTGCTGCAAGTCTCACTCTTCGTTGAGGGTTAACAGAGCTAGTTTTTTGGAATCTTCACTAGCAGTATTCCAAGTGATGAAAAGAATGGTTTGAGAGAAAATTGAGTCCTCACCATAACCAAGTAAGATTGAAGCCACGGAAGCTGTGATTGCGCAAGCAAAAGCAAATTTGTTTCTTTTTGGTTTCTTTACAGGATCAAAATCTGCTAGTGTTTTCTCTGTTGTGGGTTGGCTAGGATTGACATCCCTTTCTGAGTTTAGACCTGCAGACATGATCTATACGCCTAAACAAAGAGAGGGAGAGACAAAGAGTTGGTTTAAGCTAAGCAGTGAGAGTGTTGTACCCTTATTTTGGATAAACTCATGCAGCCATGCGAACTTGAAGTTGGGGATGCAGCCATAAGTGGGAGGCTGGAGTTGCTTAAATAGAGACCAGCAGGTTGACATCATCATTTTGGTAACCTGGTGACCAGTCTAGCTGGTTCCAAAGCAAACAACACTAATCTTGATTGTACCTTGAACGGTTGGTCTTAAGGGTGTTTGAAAAAAACTGAAAAATTGATTAAACCGAGAGAATTAGAAAAAAAATAAATTATAAAAAAAATTGATTAAGATTTTTAAAAAACCAACCAGTTTGGTTTTGGTGTTATAAACCTGAAACCGAAAAAACCGAACTGAACCAAACCGGAAAAAACCGAGCCATACCAGAATCGGTCGGTTTGAACCGATTTTAGTTTGGTTTTCTTTTTAAAAAACCAATTTGATTATTTTATTTTTGATAAAAACCAAATCAAACAAAAAAGATCACTCTTAGTTGGTCTAATAGCTAAACACTAATTAGAGTTGTATGTTGAAGTGGGTGGTCTGCATTTTTAGTTAATTAAAAAAAAAACAATGTTAAAATCCTATTTCTAAACATTTTGATTTTTGGCTTTTCTTTTTAAATTATTTTTTTTATCTAACCAGGTTTTTTATTGAATCAATCAGGTTTCAATTGAATCGATCAATATCCTAGCCAATTCAATTAGAAATAGATCAACTTGTTGAATTGGTTTGGTTATACAACTAGGCATGCTCTTTAAAAAACAGAAAGTAATTAACAAGAGGGGAAAAGGGAAAGAAGTTGAAAGGTTCTCGCTCTCCACTTTAAAAAATTTTGAGTTATAAGTTAAAATCCCCTCAGAGCTTGCTTTTATGTTAATATATTTATTTTTTAATCAATAAAATCTTGATATCCATTAAAAAAAAATAGACATACATTAGATCCATCTTGCCACGTATATAGATTAAAAAAATAAAATATTAATACAACATTAAAAAATTAAAAAAACATTATTTCAAATAAATAAAAAAATTATTAGAGTTTACACGTCATGTCATGAGTTAACTCTCGATCACCCGAGTTTAAATAGTAAATTGCCAACACAATTCCAAGCAAAACTAGTTTGGACTTAACTATCTAGATGGTGGTCCAGTGATAAAAATTTGGGACTAAGAGATTTACTCACTCTGTGATCTTAGGTTCGAGCTCTGTGGTTGCTCATATGATGACCACTGGAGGCTTACATGGTCATTAACTTCAGGGTTTGTAAGTTTAGTCAAAATACATATAAGCTGATCCGGACATCCACATTAAACAAATAAAAAAAAAAAACTAACTTGGACTAGGATCCTGAACGAATCACCTGGCTCTTTGAAGCGACGTTCAAAAAAAATATGAAATCATTAACTGGAACATGCACAGTACAGATCCATGGCATGATCTTGGGTTTATACCTGGGACTATAGTTTATAACTAGATTATGCTGCTAGTCATATTAACTTTTTTAATGTAAAGAAAATATTTAGACATTGTTATTGTTTTTTTTTAATAAAAAAATTAAGTTGTGCAGGGATTGATTCAATGTGACTCGTTTTTTTTGACAAGTTTAAAGATGACCTGAATGACCGGTAAAAATATAGTTTAACTCAAAATAAATATTTTAAATGAAACTTTTTATAAATATTGAGACAACAACATATTAAATTAATTTTGATCAACATGGGTTAACTTGTCAATTCACATGCCGAATCATGAAATCATACAAATTATAAAGCTGACTTTCCAATAAATTCAATGTTAAATGATGAAATTAAAAAATAATCAATTAAAAAAAAATAACTTGAGTCATCTATGGTTAACATGTTAAACCCGCGACCTGGATTATGAAACCAATATAACCCAATAGAAAGCAAATTGAAATAAATTATGAACTTTAATTCTAATCAACTTAATATTGAAAGATAAGATTGAAAAAGAAATCAATTATAAAAAGACAAAAAAACAACTCGAGTGAATCTGGATTAAACCACCAAATTCATGACCCAAGTCATGAGATGAAGATAATATAATAGAAAACAAATTGAAACAAATCAAAAAGTTTAATTTCAAATCAATCTAATATTAAAGGATTAAACTGGAGAAAAAATTCAATCAAAAAAAGATGAAAAGACTTGATTCAATTAAGTTAACCTGTTAAAACTATAGTTTGCATTATGAGACTAAGATAATTTTATGAAAGATAAATTAAAAAAAAAATTAAAGTTAAATTTCTAAATTTTTTATTAATGTTTATAATTACAATTATATAATAACCGTTGACGGGAAAAAGTGCTTGCCCAAAGTCTCTGCCGTCTTCACATCATTCATCTCGAATCTGTATACTAAGATAAAGACTTGGTCTATAAACAAAACTTTAGGACCAATTCGGCAGGAAATTAATGTTAACAAGTTCTGGCATTCATGCCTCCTGTAGAAAGGTATTCGCCGTTAAACTAATTCGTGCCTAGATTTTCCATTTTCCGATGAGATGCACATTTCTTTTCGTTTCCGTTCTCCTTTCCTTATACTTTGCTTAAAGCAGGAGATGATCAGTACCAATCTTCCAGAGGAAATTGGGTTCTCCTTTTTTTTTTTTAATTTTTTTTTAATGAGGATATATGTATTCATTTCCAATTTTGCATTTTGCTCGTAGAATCCTGTGTCCGATTATACTACTACGTACGGCAAAGCAGAGATAAGATGGGATTTTAATAATAAAACACTATCCTGACAAAGAATATAGCAAAGATGTTAAAAGAATTCATCACACCATTGATTTGAAATGTTTCAGTCATTTCACCCAGGAAAAAAATAAAATAAAATTTGAGGCTAAATATCTCGGGTCGAGCTTAAGGATGGTAGTAAAATTGGGTCAGTGACCTGTTTTCTCTCCAGATTAGCTCAATGGTCATAAAAGGAGATTCGAGGAGATCCCTCCATCTGATATTATTCGGAAAAACCAATACCTCAAACACAGTTGCTCCCACGAAAAGAAATTGTGAAGAGTTGTCTCTCCAGATTAGCCCATGATCCCATGCTTTCTGAAACGATCCCTTTTCAATTAATAATAATAATAATAATAATAATAATAAAAACCCTTTTCAGCCTGGCATGAGCTGAAGAGTAGAGAGAAGACAAGACACGGGTCATTTTAAGAAGAGAAACTTAATAAATCTTGCAATAACAAATTCAAGTGATATATCCTGCACTCTGTTCATGTTTCGCATTCGACGGATGCATGCACCTTTTATTTTGTTAACTCTGTGTTTAAACTTTCAACGTCTTACTTAATGCCATAGCTGCAATTCTATTTCGAATCGACACTAGCAGATGTCACTGTTGTACTGAAAGTGAACTTGGACAAATAATTGAACAGAGAGACCTTCGGCTCTGGAGATGGGTCCCTGTCTGCCTTTGGAAACAGCTCGAGATACGTCACTTTGAATTTTCTCATTGGCCTCGTGACAGAACAGAACACTACTACCATACCTCTGCTGATTTCTCTGAACCACTACCAATCTGTGACAACAGCGAGCAACTACCACAAAAAATATATTAAAGCGTGTGTTTGACTGTGTGGTTGCGGGTGCTTTTCAAATAACTTTTCGTGCCAAAATGCATGTCAATAATGTTTTTTTATTTTTTAAAAATTATTTTTGACATCAGCACATCAAAACGATCCAAAACATATAAATCATATTTAATTTTAATAAAAAAAAATTTCAAAATTTTTAAAAACACCGCCGCAGCCGCGTTTCGAAACATAGTTTTAAATATGACAGAAGTCATGGTAATTAGTGATAGTTTAACTAAAGATTCAAGCATTCAGGTAACTCATTGATTTTCGTGCATTTTTTCTTCTTGATCAATTAGCATCATTCGAAAATTGCACTGCCGATTTCGGCAGCATGAGAGTCACAGTTAGATTCAAAGTTTTGGTAAATCTGGACTCAGTCGAGTTCATTAAAGACGAACTTTATTTTTCCCCTTTATTTTTTTTTCTACTAACCACAAATATCATATTCTCATTCCCAGCAATCCTATTTTTTATTTGAAAATATAATAAAATAATATTTTTTATTTTTATAAAATTATTTTAATATCAATACATTAAAACAATCCAAAAATATAAAATAAATTAATTTTAAATCATTTTTTTTTATAAAATTCCATTTAGAACACAATTCCGAATTGCGTATTTATCTTAAATGAACCTCACTTTTCAAAGAGTTGCAATTGCATTTCCACCCCATCCACAAAATCCACAGCATCAATCCAATCCAAGCTTCTTTGACAATAAGTAGTTTTAAGGTAAAATTGTTTCATTTCTTGGAATTACTCTGCTTCTTTGACAATAAAGTGCACTCTCGCTTTACAATTTCAAGTTTGGTACTGTAACATGCATCATCTCCATGTGCCGTGGTGTAGGACTTGGAATTTGGAGAGGGATGTCTCTCGATTGAAATATTTACCACAAGAAAGAAGGCTATATGATTTTAGTCGCTTTCTGTCTTCCACAAACCCAAGGATTTTTCTAGAAATGAAACACAAAATCCCACAACCTCACAATGCTCCATCATCACTTTCCTTCTCCAATCCGATACAGATCTCTGCCCAGCTAAATTCCAAAAGAGGAGGGGGCTCCGCGGTAATCATCTCTATCCAATCACTCCAAAAAAGAGCTTCGTCATGGTTAGAAACTGAGCTTGGACTGTCCTCGGAGGGGACCATGAATCATCAAAAGACACACGTGATGTAGAATTTGACTTCAAAGTAAACACACTGACTGCTTGGTCTTGGTTTTCTTTTATATAATAATTAAGGTGTTAAAATGTCCAAAGGCGAAAGCTGGTAGTCCTACAAGGCAACTAGTGCTGGATTCATGGAAAGAACGGGTTGTTGTTCAACTTCAATCCTATAATTTGAGCAAGGGGCGGTGTTATTTCTCAATCAATCTTATCACTTGATAGAACCAAAGTCACACCACCCGTTTCTTGCATCAACTTGGCTGTGTTTGATTTCTTTTGAATATTTTTGAAATTAAATATCTTCTTAATTGTGTCTAATTAAGACTCCGTTTCAATTCCGAATCTCATTCTGCTTTCTAATCTTGCACTCTATCATTAACTAGTTAAAATCTCTAAAAAGTGGCCGTTGAACAACTGGTGGGGGAGTTGAATCCGTGGACAATTTATCAGCCAGCCAACCTTTACCAGTTTACGTTAACTTATTCATATCCAAGTGAAGGTTTTGTGGATAAACATAATCGCATTGCTAAATCCTATATATAAAATATCAAAAACAAAGATTTTGTAGAGAATATCTCTAATTATTTTTATTGATATTACAAGTAAGTGTGTGTGAGTGTATCTTTCTATTTCCACTTGCTTTGTTCAATCATGTTGAATGGCTTATTGTCACAAAATAGATTCATTGCCTCTTTTGGTTTAAATCCCAAGTGATGATTCCACAGATTTCTCATCCACGCTAGCTCATATATCCTAAAAGCCATACCTCTATATTGTGTTTTTACTCCTCTAGGTTACAAGATTCCCACCGATAAAGGTGAAATATCTTGAATTAGATCATCTCTTATTAGTTGAGTCTGTTCAATCAGCATCGTATACCCTTCTATCTTTGAATGACCATGTTTTGTGATCAATAATATTTTATTAGGAGCACACTTTAATATCTCAATATATGTCTTACAACATCTATATGAGGCTTTCGTGGATCATGCATGAATTGACTCACTTTATATATAATGTCTAGCCTAGTATAAGATAGATAAATTAGTTTTTCCACAAGTTATTGATATCTCCTTTTATTTGCTGAATTTGAGCTTGAACACTGAAACAACTTATGATTCTACTCAATAGAAGTTTCAACCGGTTTACATCGAAGCATTATTGTCTCAGATAATTAATAAATCAAGGATGTTTTTTCATTGTGACAAGAAAACACCATGATTTGATCAAGCTACCTCAATCCCAATGAAATATTTAAGGTCTCCAAATTGTTTCATCTCAAACTCGGAAGCTAAATACTGATGTTGCTTGGAAATCCCATCATTATCATCTTCTGTCACCACCATATTATCAAAAAGTGTGATCTAAATTACTTTATAAACTTGGTAAATCTACCAAACCAAGCTCCTAGAGATTGATTTAATCCATATAGTGTCTTTTTCAGTTTACATATTATTGTTGAACCTGAATATGTTGACACACAGGAGGAGGATCCATATATACATTTTCAGTTTAGTCACAATATAAAAAAGTATTTTTTACATCAAACTAAAGAAGTGGCCAATCTTGGTTGGCTTCTAATGATAAAAGTACTCTTACAATATTGAATTTAGCAATTAGAGTAAAAATTTCTTATAATCTACACCATATGATTGTTTGTAACCTTTCATGTTTAGCTAAGCCTTATATCTCTCTACAATTCTATATGCTTTGTGTTTAATAGTAAACATCCATCTACACCCCACAGTTTTATTCCTTGTATGCAAAGAAACAAGTTCCCAAGTGCCATTTTTCTCTAGTATATCCATCTCTTTTGTCAAAGCATGAATCCACATAGAATCCTTTGAAGTATATTGTGTTTTACTAGGGATGGAGATAGAGGATAATTGGAATGTACATGATGTATATAACTTGGACAATTTTGCAGTTGACACATGATTACTTGTAGGATATTTCACTTTAGCTTTAGGGTCGGGTTCATATTTAGCTGGTGGTTAACCATGGTTAGATTGAGGCAGAAGATGGTATTAGAGTACTAAATTAGAATTACGATCATTATCATGAATATTAGAACCAACAAGAATGAAATTAGAAGGAATGGAATCAGAAAATGAAAATTCATGTAATAAGTTTCCCAAAGAGGATTGGATTAGTGGATAACTAGGAGTATTGTACTATAATGGACTTGTTCTTGCTCTTCACATCTTTCATTTGCACTTGACTTTCGTTCTTCACATCTTTCATCTACACATTAAACTGAGGTTGATTCGACTTCTCGAGCTAAGTTCTTATCATGAGTTAGTATATCAAAAGAACATGTATACTCATGAATGTGATTTTGAACTTCATATGTACTCCTCCCCTCATGTGATAAATCAATGACCACTGTGGCATAGAAGAGCTCGTTTTCAATTTTATTATCATCAGAATAAAAAATAGTATGATGATTTTTTTGCCATTACATAAGTCTCACACACAAATTAGAAAGATGATAACCATTAAACAATGATGGAAATAGTCTTTTAAATAAGCCAAATGAAGGGTGATTCAATCATCGATGCCAAATCCAAATCTTCATCTGTTTTGATGTCAGCATAGTTTCACTCATAACATTTGCTGGTGCTTTTTTAGGAGGCTGCTGAAATCCGCTATCCAAATAGTACAAGTCTCCTCTTGTTTTACCACTGTCAATCCTCTTCTTGGTATGGATGTTCTATAAAATACAATGAGTCGGGAAAAACAAAACAAAACAATTATGAGACTTCGATATTTTGCTAACAGAGAGAATGTTACAGTTTAGCGATGAAATAAATAGAACTTCAGAGATCTATGAAAAAGGTAGAAAAAGAACAGTGCCACTACTAATAATGGGAGATGACATACAGTTGGCATTAGTAACGATTATTTTGGAATAAATATAAGATAAACAACTAAATTTATGATCATCACAAGTCATATACTGAATCAATTATCCAATAATTATTTCTAGTACAAGCCAGAGATTTACGGGTAGAGTTTGTGAGACCTATCCTGGCAACAAAGGCTTCAGCAGTGACTAAATGGCTCTTTGAAATCGAATCCTCTGCCTCAGGATTAAAGGACTTGAAAGAACTAGTTTTACCCTTAGGATGTCAATCTGGACCATGGAGTTTGAAATATGTATCAATTACATAATTTTCTCCATTACAATGAGAACACTTACGAGCTCCTTTCTTTGGATTCTGGCGAGAAAATGACCTGTTTGCGACCAAATATTACCTCACGATATAATTGATAAGCCTTTGATGCATCTTGACTAGCTGAGTAGGTTTGTTTGATGGTGTTCCAAATCTCCTTCATGGTAGGTGAAGGAATGAAAAGTGACCTGATTTCTCTGGTCATAGCATCAAGAAGCCAAGATTTAACCATATAGTTCTAATCCTCCCAAGCTTCATATTCCTCTGAATTCTTATCCTTTGGAGCAACCTTAGTTCCATAAATAAATCCCCAACTCTTCCTGCCTCTTATTTTATTTTTCTCATTCAAATGCCACTTGATGTAGTTGGTATCATCAAGTCTTTCTGGAGTAATAAGTGAAGACACATCTTGCATGTGAAGAGAAGGCAGAGTACTAGAACCAGACTTATCTATTTCTGCAGCAGATCCTATTTTATTTGTAATTGAATGTGCCATTACGATGAACAAAGAGCAAGATCAAGAGAGAGGACAAAAAAAGAAAGAAAGGGATATTAGTGGCAACAATATGCAGCTAGTAAAATATTATAAGATCAAAAAAGACAAAACCCAGCTCTAATTTTCTATGAAAGTAGAGATGAAATCAGAGTTGACTCTGTCCATGTCAAAAACAAAGGTTTTGTAGTGGATATCTCTACACACACATACACAACAAGAACCCATATAATTTATAGGGATTCACAGAAGATCTCCTTGATTTTAGAAGATTTACGATAACTAGAACATATTCCTGAAGATGTTATTAAGATGTACTATTCATATATATAAAAGATACTGTAAGGTTCGTTGGCTTGTTTCAACATAAAAAAATTCGTTTTCTGCTAACTCAGGATTCTCATAATGGTTTAACTCATACATGTTCTTGTTGGGGATTCTTTCTTACTGGGGACTGACTAACTTAAATAAATTATCCAGTCAGTGAAAGGTTTTACGAAATCTCTCCTTGGCCAAGTCGAACTGAATAAAGTTAAACAGAACAGCCAACTTGAAAGATCACTGTCAAAATGTTTGCTTCTAAGTTATACATAGACGCAACGATCGTAAATTATTATTTATTATTTATTATTAATTCTTCATGTTGGGTATATGGACAGCTTGTTTTTTAATGGATCGAAAAGAAGAACTTAATTTCGGTACACGTAATTTTCAGACATCAAATTGGTTCGTAGAAATTTATTTGATCAATAATAATCTGACAGACTACATAC
>Ga0325403_1007073_pt1 | contig 10720 bp, 8 predicted proteins | sample PopdelMetagenome_19_FD_205665 | JGI IMG/M metagenome (GOLD analysis project Ga0325403, IMG submission 205665) | Populus deltoides microbial communities from Bellville, Georgia, United States - Xylem-PdKOR-R4 | ecosystem: Host-associated > Plants > Phyllosphere > Stem > Wood/Secondary xylem...
TGACCTTGATTGGATATGTGAGTTATAAGAGAGCTTTTAGTGCTGTCTGCTCTCATTTCTTGTATGCTAATGATTTATATGAACAACACAGGTGTGGGAATTATGGAGAGAAGACAAAGCATTGGAGATAGTTGATCCATCACTGAACGAGTTCTATCGTCCACGTGAAGCTTTGAAATGCGTGCAGATTGGTCTGCTGTGCGTGCAAGAAGATGCCGCGGACAGACCATCTATGTTGGCGGTTGTTTTTATGTTGAGTAACGAAACAGAGATTCCTTCTCCAAAACAACCTGCATTCCTCTTTAGAAAATCTGACAATAATCCTGATATAGCATTAGACGTAGAAGATGGACAGTGTTCTCTAAATGAGGTGACAATTACTGAAATTGCCTGTCGCTGAAGCTGTACTGTCTGAATAATTGCTAATATGAAGTTCAATTAGATTTGTAATGAAAACAAATATGCTGTACATCACAACAGATCAAGCTCTTCAGCACTGCTAAAACTCCCAACCTGATTCTAAACAACTGATCCATTGTGCCTAGTGTCAAGGAAGAAACCTAACAGCATCATCATATGTTATGCTATAGGTGTGGTGTTCGTCAACTCTTCTTTTAATAATATTCATATTGTTTAGTTATTAAATTCAGTGGGATGAATGACTAGATTGCAGGTATAACAAGTTAATTAAGTTTCATTCCTATTATTTTTAAATCTTTTTTTCATTGAATATTTTTGTTTTAATCCATTTCTATTTTTTATTTTTAGGTCAAGTGCGTGGGTGGGTCATGTGACTGGATGGATTGTTAATTTTTTGAAAAAATCTTTTTTTTTACTTAATGCATTTTCAGCCCCTGAAGATAAAAAAATAAAAAACCTTTGTTAGTTAAATTTTTTTTTTTTTTAATTCCACATGCATGTCATGTTTTTTCTTTATTTTTAGATTTTTTTTGTTGTGTAATTAAATACAAAATAATTTAAGAGAAAAAAAAGTTATTAAATCTAGTGAAATACAAATTGACTCGGGTTTACTTGAGTCTTTTTTTAACTTTTTTTAATTAATTATTTTAATTTTAAATTTTATTCTTCATTATTGAATTGTTTTTTGATTGAACATAATTATTTGTTTAATTTTTTTATGAGGTTGTTGTGGTCTTATAACAATTTAAATAATTGTTTCGGGTTGATTCACATCTATTCAATATATTGTTATTTTAATATTTAAAAAATAAATTTTAATATATTACTGTTTTAATATTAAAAATATTATCTTTTAATATGTGTCCAATATATATTACATTAATGATTGATTCACATCTATTCAATATATTGTTAGTTTTGATGCATAATATGAAATTGAGCACAATGTGTCCTAATCTAAAATATGAAATTACACCCTTAACATTTATGTAATTTAGTCCTTGTAAAATTTTTTAATTAAAAAAAATCAATTCAACTAGATGAATAATGATTGAAAAAACTAAATAAAAAAAATGAAAATTACCTTGATTAAATACTTTTTTTTTTTTGAATTTTACTATATATCTCAATTATATGATTTATGATTTTGGAGGATAAATCAATTTCAATTTATCTCATAACATGCACAATAAACTAAGAATAAAGTTATGTATTGTGATATTCACATCTTTGAATCACAATATGGCCAATTACTCTGCTAAATATATGTTGTGAATATTGATTCTAATTTTAAGTATAACAAAAGTGTCAACATCAATATCGATCAACACCAAATTAATATTCTTTCTTAATTGAAAAACCATCATCTTCAATAATATCATTAATCTAGTAAATTTGAGGTATATTAAAGAACTCATGTCTTAAATAATCATCATAAATTAAAATCAAATTAGTTCATTATAAATTAAAATCAAACATAAAAAAAAAAAAAGTTGAGTTGCCTTCTAGCAAAAGTAAAATACAAACGACAAGATGATATGAGAGTGTGGTCTAAATGAAAATTTGCAAAAATTAAAAAAAATAATAATTTTTTTTTTATATTTTTGTATTATTTTAATAGGTTGATATTAAAAAAAATTTAAAAATAAAAAATTTATTTTAATACATTTATTTTAAAAAAAAACAATTACTACCATTATATATATAAAAAAAAAAAACCATTTTTTTCACGCAACTTCTCTAATGGTCCCCCACTTGTCTGAAGACCATCTCCTTTCTCCATTTCTCATCTTCTACATCCTGAGACTCCTTAAAGACGAACCAGACCATTAAAGAAGGTGACCTTCTTATCTCGAAAGGAAATATTTTCGCACTAGGATTTTTCAGTCGAGGTAGTTCTAGCAATAGATATCTTGGAATTTGGTACCATAAAGTACCAGAACAAACTGTGGTGTGGGTTGCAAACACGAACGATCCAATCATTGGTTCCTCTGGATTTCTCTTTATAAACCAATATGGAAACCTCGTTCTCCATGGGAAAGATGACCAAAAGCTTCCTGTGTGGTCTCCAAATGTTTCAGTGGAAGAAAATGATTTCCAGTATGCAGCTAATAATACAAGGAAGTCAAATGTTTTTCTTGAAAAAACGATGGTGGCCATTTTAGTACCATCAATTGCATCATTATGGTTTCTCATTAGCCTATCTGCGTATTTGTGGCTCAAGAAGAGAGCAAAACAAGATAAGACAAGACTCTCTAATCTTTATTTGTTATGCCGTCCCAAGTCACGTGTTTATCCTGCTCTTGTTGTGGGAAGAAGTTCACTCTTTGCTTCATGTCCTTACCGACATGATCACAGACAAAAATCATCCGTTGAAAAAACTGTCATGGATGATTTGTGATTTATCGGTAATCATTTTGCAGATACATTTACTAATATACAAAGCATTCAAAAAAATATTTTATCTGCTTTATTTTATCGGTATTTCCAACATTGAATATAACATATCACTAATAGAAAAACCATATATCATTGTATTGATGATTTTTTTCAACTGTCAGTATGTCCATCCGTAAATTTAACTTGTAATCGTCAAACAGATCGTATGTTATTCTGTTGGTAAGTAAACAGTGACAGTGATATTTGTAGTAATTCTTTTTCAACTTTCTGGAATATACCAACAAACTATGTCCGTTTGTAACCCCGTTATTAATAATTCAAAAATATATATTTTTTAAAAATCTATTAAGCAGAAACAAAAAGTATTTAAAAAATTAAATTAATATAAAATCAAATATTTATTACAAATTTAAACATTTATAAGTTCAAATAATTCATCTAGAATAGAGGTGCTGGAGGAGGAGGAGGAGAAGGCAGGTCTTTGCCTAAACTGTAGGGCGAATAAAAGGAGCACAAGTACCACTCATATGTGATCTCATCTCCAATATGAATTGGTGAAGTTCGGTCATCTCAGCACTAAGTAGTCATTCATAATCAGCAACAAGATGGGTCGTCTAATCTTTAATTCGCTGGTCTAAAATCATCTTGAACTCTAGAGTATGAGTGCTTGAAACCGATTACAAATATCTAATGGTTGAAAAATTACGGGTTATTCACAAGAACTGTGTTGTAGTGTTAGAGAGACGAATCTTACCATTAGTTTTGCATGTGAAACGAATCGAATGGAGCTGCCGATGTGCGTGATAACAAAACCATGAACTTGCTAGTTCTGGTTCTCTGCACCAAAGTGTGATTGTCGCATGTAACGATCAGACATCACATGCTGAATATATTTCGCCCATATGGCCTCTGAGATGTACGGAGGCCTGAAATCCTTCTGAATCACTACCAAAGACAAACATCTATATTCTAACTCAGACTATTATGACTTGGTATGACCATTGATAAAAACATGAACTTCGACCTGATACACATAACCAATGACAATTTGTAAACCGTGAGTATTATTGGCCAACAAGAATAAAGAGCAGCAAATGATCCGAATAGATTGAATCTGTCTGTACATAACTCAAGATGCATGCTCCTTGATTCCATTGAAAACTAAGGATGCATCCTATTAAAATGTTTAAGGCTTCACCATCGGAAGGCTGCACCATCACTCCATCTATCCCATCATATTAATGATGCAATGCCATGTTTTTAGCTAATTAAATTAGCTTTTTAAAATTGTAATTCAACCCCTAAACTTCAATTTCTTCCTATTAAAGTTCAAATTGAACTTAAAAACCAATTTTCCTTGCAATCAATCCCTCAAGAAATATAATTAAACCTTGAAAAATTTCAATTGAGTTATTAAACATCTAATTTTGAATTTTTCTTCCCAAATTGAATTTTTCTTATTAATAGGGCCTTCATCAGTAAAAAATTGAACTATCAATTTTTAGCTTTGGATATTTTGAATCTCCCCAACTAGTCTGTGGCAATTTTCAAGACATTCTTCATGTTCTTTCTATTGATGTATATTTTTTAATTTTTTTAATTTTTTTATATGTTTATATGAGGTTTCAAAATAGATAACAACACTGGCTATGCTCAAACTCAATATAGATGCAGAGTGCAGCAAAATACAGTATATTGAGAAAGCAAGAGATCCTTATAGTATTCAAAAACCTCCTAAGATCATGCAACAAAAAAAGGAATCAACAACATAACACATGAAACATAAAAAAGAAGAAGAAAAAGTTAGAAAGCTGAATCAACAAAGTAAAATCCATATAGCTTGGATTTATCAGATCAAACACATGGAAGATCAAATCCTTCCATATGTTTTTGCGTAACACTAACAACTCTAATTATTTCTCAAGAACCATAATCAAGATCTAAAAAACTCAAAAACAAAAACGATCCAAGTGAAAAAAATAACAAAGAAAACTAAAATTCTATATATATATATATATATATATATTTGTGTGTGTGTGTGTGATCACCTAGCCAAACTTATGATAATAATAATAGCATAAACAGTGATAGCAAAGTAGCAATAATGTCATCAATGGTGTTCATATTGATAAGTTAGAAATTAAGTGTAAATAGAATACCGAAGATGACCAACAAAATTAAATTATTGATTTAGATTATGTTGATCCTTTTGATTACAAGTTTACTATTATCATAAAGATAGAATTGTTCAAGAATTATATAGATACAACATATGTTGTTAAAGAACTAAAGCCAATATCTAGTATTGTTATATACCTTAAGAAAAGAAAGGAAAAGACTTTAAGAGCTTTAATTAAGCATTCACGATATCAAAACAAGAATAATTTGAACTCAAAAATAAGTTATTTCCAACATGAAGAGACTGATGTAGGAGATTTTCATCCAACGCATAACCTTATGATAATGGACATAAATTTTGATTCTAAAAGCAATGTTCCTATGGGGTCTGATTTATGAAGTTAAGGCCTCCAAACTAGTATTAGAAATTACTATTTTGAAAATATCATATTTTTCAAGTTAAATTAGATTATTTTTTATTTACTTTAGAAATATTTTATTAATTTTTAAGCTTTGTTTAGGGTGTTTTTCCTAGTATATAATAGTTTAGAAGAGCTTTAATATTTAAATTTAATTAGAAAAATATTGAGTAATAAAAGTTTGAATGATTTTGTCTTTTTCGACGCAATTCCATCTTTCTTTGTGTTTATTGTCTTTTTTATGTTGTTTTTGTATGCGTCTGCAAGCACCTACATATTTCTAAAACTAGAGGACGGTGTCGTTTCCAAAAATCCTGGATTGATACTTTAACAAAAACAAGTCATTGTCTAGACTTTGAAGATTGAAAAGAGTAACTCATTAAAGTGTTGCCTAATTCCGTCACGCAACTTCTCTGGAGACTTGTCTGAAGGCCATATCCATTCTCCACAAAGCAAAATTTAACACTTTTCCAGAAGCCTAGATCCAGTTTACTCCATCATGGAAGCTGAAAAACTGTTCCTGCTTTTTTCTCTTATAATGCTCCAATTATCATCTTGTACATCCCAAGACTCCTTAAAGACGAACCACACCATTAAAGAAGGTGACCTTCTTATCTCCAAAGGAAATAATTTTGCACTAGGATTTTTCAGTCCAGGCAGTTCTAGCAACAGATATCTTGGAATTTGGTACCACAAAATACCAGAACAAACTGTGGTGTGGGTCGCCAACAGGAACGATCCAATCATTGGTTCCTCTGGATTTCTCTTTATAAACCAATATGGAAACCTCGTTCTCTATGGTAACGATGACCAAAAGCTTCCTGTGTGGTCTACAAATGTTTCAGTGGAAGAAAATGATATCTGTGCAGCTCAACTCTTGGATTCTGGGAATTTGATATTGGTCAGGAAAAGAAGCAGAAACATTGTATGGCAAAGCTTCGATTATCCTACAAGCACCCACCTACCTGGGATGAAATTGGGGCTCGATCGAAAATTAGGAATTCATCGGTTTCTAACATCATGGAGATCAGCTGATGACCCTGGGATTGGAGACTTTTCTCTTATGATCAACCCAAATGGCTCACCGCAAATCTTTGTCTATAATGGTACAGAGCCAATTAGTAGATCTCCTCCTTGGCCATGAAATGTTTATTATTATTGATTGTTATTTATTTTATTTGAAATAATTTATGAAATGTTTATTATTATTATTTTAATTTTTTCATCTTTCATTTTTTTGATTTTTTAGATTTGATCTCTATTATTTTGATTATTATTTATTTTAATTGAGATAATTTATGAAATTATATATTTTTTAATTTTATTCTTATTCAACTTTTTAATTTGTAAGATTTGTTTCTCATTATTTTAATAAACTTGAGAAAAATAAAACATTAATAAGTTATTTTCCAGCTCATTTTCTATGACATAACCAAACACTGAAAAGTGTTTTCCAACTTATTTTTCATTACACTACCAAACATTAAAAAGTAATTCACTTTTCCGGAATTCACTTTCCAAAAAAAATTACTTTCCAACAAACAAACAGGATTTAAAGTCACAGTAATTGCTAAGCTTCACCACAGGAACTTGTGAAGCTTCAGGCTATTGCATTCAGGTCGGAGAATATATGTTGATTTATAGAGTTTTTTTAGTTAATAATATATTTTTTTCCTGATAATTTTAATTTTAAAAATAAAATAAATATTTATAATTTGATTATCATGAATATAGAATATTAAAATAATTATTATAAATTGTGGTATTGATTTTGTATGAAAAGTAGTTATAGTTTTAAGGTATTTTTTAGTGGAAAATAATGTTTTTATTTTCAACAAATAAACATGTTTTTGAGTTTTTTTTTTAAGTAAAACTCAAAATTAAGAATGATAAGATATGAAAATTAGACGTACAGAGTGAATTATGCAAAAGAATTTTTGAACAAATTTCTTATACGAAAATCTTATGCGTAGAATAGATGATAAGATATACTATTAATTACTCGTAACAATAAAAGAAATCTGTGTCTGTTTGTATAATAAATTACAAAGAGAAGAGCAACAACTCCACTTGAACTGTATGGAGCAAGAAAATTTGCTATAACATGTCTAGCTAGGACGACGAAAGAATTAAACCAATCCCTCCTAGAGCAAATCTCCTTCCAAAATTCGCCATCATGGATGGCATATTCAGTATCCAGTGGGGAACTTGCAATTTCCAAATCCTGCAGCACAAAGTATTTCATCATGTCTGCAATTACACATCAGAGATCACGATCATCATCATGATCTTCAAAATTAGGATAAAACAAGCACGTAATGTTGAAAAATTTCAACATCGATTATTATCTCTTACTTGCTAATTTTCATACTTCTTTTTTTTTTTTAATGAAGACAGATGTCTTATTCTTCAACGTCTGCTCTACCTGTCCACATAACAACGTCACTTATGACTCCATTTATAAATAAGCTAATGTCTCTACGGTTCATGTCAAAAGTCATGGTATAGAATCTTGAAGGTTGCAAAGAAAAAACCGTAAAAAAAATGCCTAGTTAAGCGAGGTGGATCCCAAAATAACTTCTCTTGTCAGACTTGTCTGCAAGCAACATTTCACTTGTCCAAAAGCCAAGGTCCAGTTTGCCTCATCATGGAACCTGGAAAACTGTTCCTGCTTTGTTCTCTTATAATGCTCCATTTCTCATCCTGTACATCCCAAGAATCCTTAAAGACCAACCAAACCATTAAAGAAGGTGACCTTCTTATCTCCAAAGGAGATATTTTCGCACTAGGATTTTTCAGTCCTGGCAGTTCTACCAATAGATATCTTGGAATTTGGTACCATAAAATACCAGAACAAACTGTGGTGTGGGTTGCAAACAGGAACGATCCAATCATTGGTTCCTCTGGATTTCTCTTTATAAACCAATATGGAAACCTCGTTCTCTATGGTAACGATGACCAAAAGCTTCCTGTGTGGTCTACAAATGTTTCAGTGGAAGAAAATGATACTTGTGAAGCTCAGCTCTTGGATTCAGGAAATTTCATATTGGTCAGGAAAAGAAGCAGAAAGATTGTATGGCAAAGCTTCGATTATCCTACTAACATACAGCTACCTGGAATGAAAATGGGGCTGGATCGAAAATTAGGAACTGATCGGTTCCTAACATCATGGAGATCAGCTGATGACCCTGGAATTGGAGACTTTTCAGTTAGGATCAACCCCAATGGCTCACCTCAATTGTTTCTCTATAATGGTACAAAGCCAATTTGTAGATCTCCCCCTTGGCCATGGAGAGGTCAGATGGGCTTATACAAAATCGTTTTTGTAAATGATCCAGTTGAAATATACCATGAATTTACAGTTCCTGATGGTTATTATCTGGTAAGACTAATAGTGGATCATTCAGGACGTTCAACGGTGTTAACTTGGCGAGAAAGTGATGGTAAGTGGAGGGAATACTGGAAGTGCCCTCGGTTACAGTGCGACTATTATGGATACTGTGGTGCTTACAGTACGTGTGAAATTGCCAATTATAATACATTTGAATGTGCGTGTGCCTGTTTACCTGGGTTCGAGCCGAAGTACCCAATGGAATGGTCTTTGAGAGATGGGTCCGGTGGTTGTGTCAGGAAGCGGCTTCAGACATCTTCGGTGTGCGATCATGGAGAAGGGTTTGTGAAGGTGGAAAATGTAATGCTTCCGGACACTTCGGCTGCAGCTTGGGTGGACACGAGCAAGAGTCGTGCAGACTGTGAACTGGAGTGCAAGAGGAATTGTTCATGCTCTGCATACGCAGTCATTGTGATTCCCGGAAAAGGGGATGGTTGTTTGAATTGGTACAAGGAATTAGTAGACATTACATATGATAGGAGTGAAAGTCATGATCTGTATGTTCGTGTTGATGCATATGAATTAGGTAGCCTTTTTCTTCTCCTAAACAATTTCATAGGATTGTGATTACAAATATTTTGATTTATAACAGCTTTTCAATGTTTGCCACTACTCTAGGATGTAGTTAATAAGCTGTGTACTACATGAAAGAAATCATTGATATTGATACTTATTAGGTGCCGAAGGGGCCAGCCTTTGCCATATGTATTGTCACGTTTCCATTGGAAAAAGTTTGTACTACTCTAGGATCTTTATTCTTTTCACTCTCATGCAGCTAATAATACAAGGAAGTCAAATGTTTCTCATGAAAAACCGATGATAATATGCTCTGTACTATATGAGAGAAAGGCCATTTTAGTACCATCAATTGCATCATTATGTTCTCATTACAAATTTTGATTTATAAGAGCTTTTCTAGGTTTTGCCACTGCTCTAGGCTGTAGTTAATATGCTCTGTACTATATGAGAGAAACCATTGATATTCATACTTATTAGGTGCCGAAGGGGACAGCCTTTGCCATATGTCTTGCCATGTTTCCATAGGAGAAGAGAGTGGTTTTTCCTCTGGAGTTAATCGTTATTGTTTTCATTCTCATGCAGCTGGTAATACAAGGAAGCTAAATGGTTCTCGGGAAAAAACGATGCTGGCCATTTTAGCACCATCAATTGCATTATTGTTGTTTCTCATTAGCCTATCTTCTTATCTGCGGCTCAAGAAGAGGGCAAAAAAAGGTAAGACAAGACTCTCTAATCTCTATTTGGATATGACTTCCCGAGTCATGTATTTATTCTGCTCTGGTTATGAGGAGAAGCTCACTTTTTGATTCATGAATGGCAAAAAAACCAGGTACTGAGCTGCAGGCAAACAGAAATTCTTCTGAATCGGAATGTTTCAAGCTCAGCACCATAATGGCGGCCACAAACAATTTCTCTCCAGCTAACGAACTCGGGCAAGGTGGTTTTGGCTCGGTTTATAAGGTAGAGTTTCTCATTTCATTTTCTAGCTAAAAATTAAATGTGTTCTCAATAATACAGATTGTTTTTTCTGCAATTTGCTTAATTGTAGTTTAGATGCTTAATATGTAAGAAAACTTTAATGTGCCAGGCATATAAACACAGGATGCTTAATTTTCGTGTAATGATTGATTAAATATTGAGATAATTGTCCAGAAATCTTTGTGGTGCCAATAATAAAGAATCTTCTAATTCATGTCAAGTTTTGGAGTTACTATGTGGATGGAAAACACAAGACTTTTCATAACTTTTTGACCCTTTACACATAACCTAATTTTTTACTCCTCCGTCTGTCATGGATGTGCTTGGCCTATGAGTTCTAAGTTTTAATTGTCACTTTAAGAATATTTTTCTATCAACAGAAAAGTGACAATATTTTTATAAAATTCAAAATATATAGCAAGTGAAAACACACACTTAAATCAAGAATACAACATATAAATCATAGTGATCGCAT
>Ga0325403_1007076_pt1 | contig 10718 bp, 5 predicted proteins | sample PopdelMetagenome_19_FD_205665 | JGI IMG/M metagenome (GOLD analysis project Ga0325403, IMG submission 205665) | Populus deltoides microbial communities from Bellville, Georgia, United States - Xylem-PdKOR-R4 | ecosystem: Host-associated > Plants > Phyllosphere > Stem > Wood/Secondary xylem...
GTATGTGCCCGTCGATATTAATGAACCGAGGGAGTCGAAAGAAATATCACACAAGGAGTATATATTTTTATTCTCGTCTATTTTATCAATTGAGCCGCCACCAAATCATTGAAAATAATGTGTTATATTAGGTTGAATCAAGCATGACAAATATCAGTATTTTTTTTTTTTTGGCACACCCAACAAATCATTGAAAACAATGTGTTATTTGAGGTTGAACCATGCAAGACAAGTAGCGGTACTTTGGGGGTTGGTTGCAGCTTGTTCCGTTTAAGTGAGGTCTTGGTTTTGTGTTCCTGTGAATGCAACAACACTTATTGATAGTCTCACTTGTTATTGCCAGATATGCGACCCGGGGACGACCACCAGATTAGTCGGGGAAACCTGGATACTGGGGTTGACGACAAAAAAAAAGTAGCGATACTTTTTTTTAGTATATCCAGGCGTGATTAATCTAGTCCCGTTGTTTCAAAATTTTTATTTGATAAAATTAAATTATATTTTATAATACTGAACTTTAATTTGATGTAAGGTGCTAGGTGAGATTTCATAATATAATTTATATTATTTTTTAGTATATTCTATCAAGTGAAAGTTCTTTAAACTTGAAATTTATACATGCTTACATTACCTTGCGCTTAATTTTTATCATATAAATGAAAATGGTGAGATTCGAATTCATAACCGCTTAATTATTAGGTTTTGATACCATGTCAAATAAATATCTCAACCAAAAATTTTAAGTTATTAAATTAAAATTTCATGATATAATTTATATTATTCTCACATGCTAATATACTATATACTATAAAACGTCACTAATATACTATAAAACGTGAATATAACGTGAATATAACATGGGAGGATGAAAAAAAATACAAATTATTATTCAATATATATATATTAAAAAAAAAAAAAAGAAGCAAACTCAGCTACGCTGCTGCCGTTCACAGTGCAACCGAGTGAATATAATTTATTCTGTAATGGAATGGAGTTATCAAAGTTGACTAGTTCCATGATCCGTACAACGGAGGGCAATAATGTATTTCGGGTAGGGTGGCAGGTGCCGTGGAGAAAGGGACACGTACGGGATGGTTTGGGCATAAAAGAGGTCGTTGAGGGTGGGCAAAGGGAAAAGACAGATGATTAATAAAGCGGGTTGGTTGGTAGCGAGCTAGGGGCACCGACGGGCTGTGATTGGATAGACGGCCTGCCATATAAGCTTGCAGATAATGTCCCGCCCCGCCCACCTCATGCCCCAAAACCCCCTTTTATTTTTACATTACCATAACAACCCCGTCAAATTTCATAATATATTTAAAAAAAATATTAAATTGATTATTTTTTAATATTTTTTTATTCAATAATACAATATTAAAATTACCAAAAAAAATAATGTAAAAAATATTAAATTGATGTTTTTGAGATGAAAAATATTTTTAACTAGAATATGAATATTAAATTCATAGTTCTTTAAGTATTTTTTGATTTAATAATAAAATGTTAAAATTATAAAAGAAAAATTAATTTAAAAAAAACATAAAAAGTCTGTTAAATAGACAATTTAATACAAGAAATTAAATAGTTAATTTAAAAATATATTATTTTTTATTCAACAATAAATTTTTTCTCAGATGAATTTATATACTTACTAGTTAAATTTAGTTATATAGTTTATATTATTCAATTTCATAATAATAATAACAACAACAATAACGACACAACAATACAACTATATTTTTTAGCTAATTAAAGGGATGCTTGTATCTAAAAAGTAGAAAGGACATGAGAATATCATAAAGGTTATTTTTTAAAATAATTTTTGTATATATATAAAAAATAAAATGTATTAATGGTTTTAATTAAGCTTCAAGCTTTATATTTTTTATTATAAAAATTTTATTTTAGTTTTTGAATAAGAAAACATCGTGGGAGATTTTAGAATGCACTGATATGGGCCTGTCTTTCTAAGAAAAAGCCCATTTACAGTAAAAAATTGTAAGATAACGAGCCCAATAACTGGTACACCGACAACTGGAAGGCATTCTTCTAAAGGACTATAAAGGCCACCATGGCCCTGGTGCGGAGCTATCGCAAAGGACGCAGAAGAAAAACTAGGGTTTCCGTGAAAGCAATATGATTTACGACGTCAACTCTCCTCTCTTTCGCTCATTCCTCAGCCAGAAGGGTGGCTCTTCCGATAAGAGGTAATTTATTCCTCTGTTTTCTTTCAGTTTCTGTTCTATACATGTTTCTGTGTAGATGACCATGTAGCTGTTTCGATGTGTAAATAATCCAAGTTTAATGATACTGATTCTCTTAGCATCTGAACTGAGTGTGTTATGCACTGAGTGTGTCATGTATAGAAGGGTATCGGTTTTTTTTTTGTTTTGTTTTCTTTATTGCTTTGACAGGTTGGCTTATGGGTAGTTTCGCTACGAGTTATGCTAAACGTCAAGAAAAAACTTCAAGAATACTCATGAATCATCATCCAACAGTTTATTTGTATTCTTGAAGTTTGTTCCATTGATATTTAGAATTACTCTTTTATGACACTATGGTAGCGTTTGGTTAGACAGTGACCCCCCTATTCTTCTTGTTTTGAAAAAACAGAAATTCACTCCAAACTCTTTCCAGAGAAAGATTTATTTTATGTCTCTGTCTCTTATCCCTTCAACCAAACATATTTTTGTCCCTTTTGTATTTGTCCATCTGTCCCTTAGTCACGGGGCACTGACCAAAAGCAATCTAAGGAACATAAAAATATGGTGAAATTGTGGATGATGAGACTAAATATGTAAATGGTTTGACTTGATAAGATTAAGTAGAAGCTTGTCATCTGCTATTTGAACAAGAAAAACAAAACAGGAAAAGCAGAACATGGTGAAATTGGAAAACGTGGAAGACTTTTAGCTGGGAAAAAAAATTGTGAATCATCTAGTTTTTTCCAAGATGTTTGTCGAATGAAATTGAATGCTATGTTACATGCATTTGGGAGTTGATGGATTTAGAAGTTTTTGGATCCTTTAGTTAAAAGCTTCAACATGGAGTAGATTTGTGTAATGTTAGTGGCATTGCATGTCAAGATTGTTGAACCAAAAGATGGAAGAATTTGAAGGACAGATATGCAGAATGATACATGGAACTCTAAATGTAATTTGGCTAGATTGGTGCTATAAACTGGATCAGGAAAGGATGTTATTCTATCTGCGTTGATTCTCCATTGGAATTTGAGCTGAATATCCCATGAAATTCAATTGAATGCTGTTTGAAAGTACCTTCTTGTGGTGCCAGTCGTGAGTTGTCTTTTCTGATATAGAACGTGTTCTCTGGCTTTCATGCTTTGGAATGGTGGATTTTACTCATCCTACATCATCAAGTTCATCTGTGTTTTGTTTGTGATTGGAAAAATGTTTTTGTATGCTTTCCGTAGTTTGAAATTCCTTTCCTCAAGTTTTAACCTATTCCTGATTTTTTCTCCCCGACTGATTGTTCCCTCCATTCCTTCCCAGCCTCTCTTTTCTTCTTTCATCCTAGTTTTTAATTAATGTCCCTCGATTCAGCTCGCTGGTTTAACATGTGTATTGGGATATCATACATGCTATTATTTAGCATTTTAATGATTTGTCAAGAGGCGTTGAGGCGCTCGGCTAGGTACCTCCAGGCGAGGCGAGGCGAGGCCACATCGCCTTTAAATGAAGTGTTGCCTAGGCAAGCGCCTTGTGAGTGGGTGCAAGGCGTTAAAGCTAGTGCATGCTTGAAGTACTTCTTTTCTTTCGTTGTTGGATTTTTATTTTTTCTTTTTAACTGATTTTTTGACCTATTTGTCTATCTTTTATTTTACCACAAGAAAGAGCTTAGGGGTATTTTTGTAAAAAAAACAAAGATCAGGGTAAAGAAATCGTTAAAAAAATCATTAAAGTGAGACAAAACAGACAAGGATGGACACCTTAGAAGAGAAACACCAACCACACTTTCTTTTTTCAACATCAAGTGCTAGAACTACACATGAAGAGGGATTTTGAGAGACGAGGATTTGGACTGTAATCATGAAATGGAGGATATGGAGGATTCAAGTGAAGGAGAGGAAAGCATGGATGAGGATGTTTTTGAAGATTAATGAATAATGATGATGATATTCAAGTTTACTTTTTAATCTTTTTGCTACTTACTATTTTAAATTATCTTATTTTGTTTAAGGGTGAAAAATATTACTTATGGTATTTCATATTTTCTTTTGATTTTCTAATGATCTAATCGTAATTGGGAAGATATATATTTTAGATTTATATAATATAATATTATACATATATTTTCTTTAATTTATAGCATTATTGCCTTGGTTCATTTGGGCATGCTTCTAGGGGTTTGCCTATTGCCTTGGGTATTTTATTGGCTTGGCATCTGTTATCGTCTTTTGCCTTTGACAACACTGTGCTAGAGATATATTGCATGTGAATTTGATTCTTCTAAGTGAAAGCAAGAGCTTTTCTTTACCATGTACTGCATGCTTTTGCAGTTGCTCTGTTTGAATCTTTTCCTTGTTTCCAAGTGCTCACGATGCGGTTGAAATAATAACCTATAATCAGATAGAGTGCTGCGAGATTTTACTGGTCGATGCATGTTTGATAAAATCTGCCCTTTTAGATCGACTCTGAGCCCTATGAATTATTTTGAGGTGCTTTTTCTTAGTTTTGTTTCTGGGTATCCTGAAGTATTGATGTAATTTTTGTTGGTTTCAGGAAAATGGAGGAGCAGAAGCCAAAGGAACAGAGACCCAAAGCTAACGAGAACAAGCCTGTTATGACAGAGTGAGAGGTGCTGTAGTTACCAGCTTTAGAATGAGTGAGATGTTTTAAAATGCCATTATATATGTTGGGGATTTCCTCTCGTCTATTCTGAACATGAATTAACCTATTGCCTTTGGAGTTTGCTATGAACTTTCGTTTGGAAATGGATGTTAATTTGAGTTTGTGATTTCGGTTTGTAGAATCAAGTGGCATTGATGTCATAGAATTTTCACTCTTTCGTACATTGATGTCCATATAAGACTTAAGGTAAAACCGTCACTTCCCAAGATTGGTAGACATTATTTTCATCGGGGCGGTGGTTGTTCCTTATTTCAGCTTCTCCTTTCCTGCTGTATTCTGCGTAGGTCCGTACTAGTCTTAACGGGTAGGTGAGTGGTGGGGGAATGGAGAAGAGGAGATGTTTCTTACAGTCTAATAGTTGACTGTAAAGATCGGAAAAGCTTTCGATAGTGTATAGGTCAAAAGACAAAATAATCGCAGGCAGTTTCTACGCGTGGGGGCACATGTTAAGATTGTCAACAGCTGGGGCCTTGGTGAATGATTATATTGACCTAAGAGTAATTTATTATCTTAGTACAAAGCACTCTATAGCTGGAGACTAGCTCATTTACCCGTGCTGCTCCTTGTGCAAAACTGTTTTTCAAGCGCAATAAAAATATTTAAGTATTGATAATTTATTTATTTATTTAAAAATAAAATATTTTAACTATGAATTAAATTATATTTTTATATAATATTGAAATAAAAATATATTAAATTTAACTAGGTTAATCAGAGCTGACGCGGAAAACACATTCGGGTAATCTTGATGAAAACAAATTAAAAAGTTTAATTTTAATTTAATTTAATGTCAAACAAATTAAAAAGTTTAATTTTAATTTAATTTAATGTTGAAAGGTAAAATTAGTAACAAATTTAATTTAATTTAATGTTCAGAGATAAAATTAGTAACAAATAAGATTCAATTAAATTCGAATTAACAAAGTAAACTCATGACATAACTTATGCTTGATATTAGATTCAATAAATGTTTTTTTTTTATAAATTATTTTTTATTTAATTATATAATAATAAAATGCATGATGATTTTTTTGTATGAAATGTTTTTTAAAACTAAAAACCCATGAGACACGAAGCTGAGAGAGCAAAAATAGATTATTAATAACAAAAGGTGAAATTATATTATTTTAGTTTTGAGTTAAATAAAAAAAATAAATGATTGATAACATACAGTAAAATTATATTTTTTTTTAAATTGAGAGACAAAAAAAGCATTAAACAAAATAAATAAATAAATAAATAATAGCTCGGATGCTATGGATTAATCCATTAAACCTGTCACCTAACACATTGATTTAATTAGGTTTAATGATTGTTTTTCAAAAAAAATTAATCCAAATATAAAATAGCAAAAACAAATAGCAAAAAATAAAAAAAAAACACAAGCACATGAGCTTAGGTATGACAAAACAAATCCTAGGCACATAGACCTAGTCCATATGCCCAGACTTGACTTTATTTTTTTATTTCTTAAAAGGGCAAATGACCTTTCGTTCATTTTTTTTATAAAAAAAACTGTAAATGATCTATTTTTTATATAATCTGGTTGCTAAAAAAGTGGGGCCTTGATTTTGTTTTTGCTAAAAAAAAACTATTTTAATCTATTTTTTTACTCAAAACACCTTGATAAACCTGTCTATATCTTTTTTAAAAAATCAAGAAACAACTTAAAAAACAAAATCAACCCGAACCTAAAAATATTTTCACGATCATATTTGTCTCCTTGTGCAAGGAGAAAGGGAAAGGGCACCTAGGTGAAACTCCCTTGATGAAATGGAACTCACTGACATGATATCGATCATTTTTGTGACTAGAATCATCATTAATGATGACTCTCTCTTTACATCGGAATTCAGCAAGCCACTCTCTCCTTCTAAAAAAAGACTAAAAAACAAGAGAAATAAAGTTTGGTATTAAAATTGAATTTTTGACAACTAAAAGGATTGGTCACCTAATAACTAAAAAAATAAAAAATTAAAATGAACTTTATAATGAAATTCAAAGACACCATCTATTCCACTGGTATTTTCAATTTGATCATGTCTTTCAATCAAGCTCTTTCTTCCAAAAAAAAGAGAAGTAATAGAGTATTAATTTGGGTTCAAAATGACTCAATTGTGCATAAAAAATTTCGAGGATGAAATTAAAAATTTTAAAAAAATTAATTATTCCAAACCACAATAATTAAAAAACCTTTTCAAAATAATTAGGAAATACGAGGAACTAGGATGGATAGGATTCTAGTTTGGATTGATTGTTTCAGCCGATTTCTAGGGTGGTTGGAAGTGCTTTGGTTATCAAAGAAAACTCACAAATCTTGTCGTTTTGGACTCGTTCATGTGCATTATACAGGCCCTCACGCTCTAGCTAGGTCTCCTTTATAGCATGTTTGTTGCCTGGTTTCTTTCAGGAAATTAAATATAACCAGAACATAAAGTGATTGTCCTCCGACTTGAGTACAGCTGACTCAATGACGCGTGGAATAATAAAATCACTTCACATTTATAATATATATATTTTTTATTTTTCAAAACTATCCAAAATTATTAAAACAATATTTAAAACAAAAATAAATTAATTTTTTTTAAAAATACTTTTTAAATAAAAAAATAAACACGCTCTAAATATCTTTCATATTATTATAGCTTTTGCGATTATAATTTAAAAAAATATAAATTATAGCTTTTTTATAATCAAAATTTTAAAAGAATCTTTCTCCTTTCTTTTATATATATATATATATACTTTTAAAATTATAATTAAAATAAAATGCAACTTCTACCCTTAATCGTTACACCATCTCCTGAAACCAACATTAAATTTCGTCAGTACTTGCTTCCTTCTTCAAAACGTTCAGTGGATCTTGAACTACACGATGGAAGGCAGTGCTTTTTTTTTTTTTTTATCAAGGGGAAGTTACCTAACATTCTTCTTTTAGGTTTGTTTTTACCAATAAGAAGACAGAAATGTTAATGATGGCTTTGGAGATGCAAAATGATTAAAAGAAACATTAGATAAGTAATATTGAGTCGCATTGTTCACACACAAAACATTATGAATAATACCGTGTAGTTTTTAATAATTCATTTTAATTTTTGAAGTTTTATTTTTGACTACCTAAAACTAATTGAAGACTAATTGATCTTGATTTTGTAGTCAAGGGTGAAATAGAAAGAAAAGAGATTGAAATGAAAAAAATATCAAACATGGATGGCGTACCGGGAAATATTTAAAAATTACATTTAGATCCTCAAAATTTTAAAATAACACAACTTATACAATTTAGGTCCTTTTAGATTTTAAGCAGATCGGTCTTGATATAAAAGTTTATTTATATTATTTTTTAGTCCTAGATTAGAAAGAAGAGAGAGAGGTCGCTGGATTTCGACGATGAAAAAGAATGTCATCATTCATGCCATTTACAACCACCAAAATGAGAGTTTTTGGTGTTCATGGGTTGCATGAGATGAAAGGGGTTTGATGATGATTGTTTGGAACCTCAATGTTGCTTGGAAAAATAGATTTAAGCCAACTTGATTTCATGTTCTTGGACCCTTTTTGGGTATTTTAAGTTGATAAGTTGGTTTATAGGTGTTCCGTGGTGCTGGTGAGGTGTTTTTGAGTTGAAATTAAAGTTGTCAATTCCGTTTCGATAGGTGTTTTGTTTTTTTAATTGGAATGAAATGTTTCGGTTTTAGAGCGTTTCAACGTGCTGTTTCAAGATTGTCTATATATATATATATATAACAAATATAATTCATATTCAAGATAAATTAATTATAAATTATGCAATACAAACACAATGTCAAACAAATATAATTTTGAAATTTAAAATATTCCTAAATAGACAAGATTAAAAAGAACTTTAACTTAAAATAATTCAACTTAAACAAAATACTAAAATATTATGAAAGTAAAATGTTTTAACATAAAAAAACATAATCAAACCCTAACTTTTCACTTCTAAAAGATGAAGAGAAGCCACACAAGTCATTCATGTCAAAACGCTACGACAATTAAGTCTTGAATGAAGATAGAGGGAGTTGGAATCTAAGTGTCACATTTAGGTTAACACACGAACACCACCCAATTAGTATTTTTTTAACAATTAATTAAACTATAAGTTTTGTTTGTCACCCATTTAAATTCCCTTCAGTTTAATCATTCAATATCACGAGGAGGTCATGCTTTTCTTGAGGATAATAAGAAATAGTCCAGTGCTTCTTATATTATAATCGTATTACAAAATGTATTTTTATTGTGATATTAATGGATAATGATTTTTTGATCTCTTAACATTTTATAAAACATATGTGCAACTCATGTTTTATTCAACCAAAAAAATAAAAGGAATGTAATAAATATTGGTGTCAATGAAGATTTGTTAGGAGAGGGGAGTTCAATGAAGATGAATTTGCCCTTTGACCATGCCAAAAAAATTGATTAGGGTCCATAAATTTATTATTATTATTGTTTGGTTTAATTTTTTATTTTTAGATTGATTAAAGATTATTTTGTAGTTAAAAATGGAGTTATTAATATTTATATGGTATTTTAATGATTTGTTTTGGTTAAAATGAGTTGAAGTTTGGATTTCATTTAATGATTTTTCAAGACCAAAACGGAACATGTGAAATGAAACCGGAACATTTCGGCTGAAATTTAGCCGAAAAATCCAGAACGGATCGAGATTTAAAATGAGATGAAAATTATTCCGTTTTTTGAATTGGTACGAAATGTTTTAGCCATTCCGGACAAAATAGAACGAAATTGAAAACCTTGGTTGAAATGACTTTAAAATTGGGTTTTTTGAACAAAAAAGCCATTGCCCTGATTTTTCGGCCACCACTCGATAACTGGATTGTAGGCATGCAAACGACATGTTGTCTGCCTTGACAAGCAACATGTTGTTCGTGTATTTTTTTTTCAAAGAAATCGGGGCTACCCATTTTAAATATATATAAAAAAACAAACTCAAGCACACGAGACTAGGCTTTTCTTTGCAATGACCCAAGAGTACTAGGCTATGGGCCCAAGATTCTAGGCTTTATTTGGTCTTTTTTATTTATTTAAAGGTTAAATATAATTTTTTTTTAAATATTGATCTCGGTTTAGTCTATGGCCCGAAGTATAGATTTGACGAGTTAAGCCATAATATCCGAGCTGTTTTTTTTTTAATATTGTCTTTTTTAATTGATATCTTTTTTTTAATGTTTTTTTCTTAAATAATTTATAAATTTATGTTTCAATTAATACCTATCCTATGTGATTTTTCTTCTTATTTAACCATTTGTTTTAACAAGATTTGTTTTTAAATGATATTTTGTGTATTTAATTTTTAAAAATATTATTCTGATTCATCTATATATATATTTTTTATCTTTTATATAGATTAAATTTATTTTTTAAAATAAAAACAATTTTTTTTCCAGATAATATTTATAATATATGCAATCTTGGATAATATTTTTTTTTATTTTATTAAATCAATTTAATATGTATGTCTATATCTATTATCGTTTGATTGAATAAAAAATTATTTTTAATAAAAAATTCAATAAGTACAACCGAGTAAATATCTGGTCTTACAAGTTAAACATTTTAATCTATACACGTCGACGTGATTTTTTTAAATTTGTTTTTAGTTATTATTAACGATTTTTTTCTTATTAACACATAGATTTTTTGATTTATTTAATTATATACAGGCATAAGTTTTTTATTTATATAATTTTTTATATATAAAAATACATTAAGAAATTAAATATATAAAAAAATATTCAACCTCTAACAAAAAGACAAAACAACGAATCAAATAACTATTGAAGCTTAAAAGATGGCGTCATA
>Ga0325403_1007078_pt1 | contig 10716 bp, 2 predicted proteins | sample PopdelMetagenome_19_FD_205665 | JGI IMG/M metagenome (GOLD analysis project Ga0325403, IMG submission 205665) | Populus deltoides microbial communities from Bellville, Georgia, United States - Xylem-PdKOR-R4 | ecosystem: Host-associated > Plants > Phyllosphere > Stem > Wood/Secondary xylem...
CATAAATTAGCTGGTATATTAATATTTCAGTAAATATATAGAGTTTTGGTAATGGTTTAGCGTCTCTTTTTGTAAAATAGAGTTACAAAATAAATAATCTATCAGTCTAATGGTGAGTGTGCTAGTTAATTAGCTGTAGATACACATAAAATACAAACAATAAAAACACCTCTGAATCCCTCCCAAATGAACAGCATCATAATACATACATACATATATATATATATATATATATATATATATATATATATATAATAAAGAATGAAATATATGAGAAGGTTGAATTTCCAGACATCCAATCCTTTGGCAGCCAACTTCAACACGCACAGCCTCCCCTTTGCTCGACTTCTGAAACAGTTTCTGATATACCCTGAAAGTAACTGCAAAAAGTGCCTTGGGTATGAGGCAAATCTTCATCGTTTGCAGAAATTTAGCAATCAGGGAAATTAAGCAATGCAAGGTGAAAATCTATCTGGTTCAGTGTGGCCCAATCAATCAAATGTATTTTTTTAAAAAAAAAGGATCAAGAACGTGAGTTTTAGATGTGACAGGGACTCACAAAACGTGAGTTGATTGAATGTTTTGGAACGCAAATTGCTGATGATTTCTCAAATTTAAGGAAGTCTGTTTACAGGTGAGGTAATGTTAAGGGATTCTATGACCATTCACATGTCTTGGAAAAAAGGTCTGCACAAAAGCTTCTCTTAAAATATAGCCAGCTTATAGCATTGATCGGGACATGAAGTTGATGTTAATATTTAACAGAAAGGGTAGCAAGAATTGATGTTGATAATCAACAAGTCTAGCTACTGGTATACTTACGTGTCATGTTCCTGTTCATGTTCCTGTTCATGTACACCTTCCAGTGCCATTTTTGCAACACAAAGAAATGCTTCATGAACATTGTAACCCTCTTTTGCTGAGGTCTCAAAGTATGGTATATCTCCCCTGGAAGCACACCATTCTCTGGCCTTTTTCTCCGAAACCTGCACGTTAATGTATTTTTTAAGGGGAAAAGAAAAACTCAACTGATGACACTGATATTGCACTTCAGCATTTAGCAGTTAGCATGCATCTATACCACTCGGCTGCTTCCACCATCTACGTCGATTTTGTTCCCAAATAATATAAAAGGGAATGCATCAGGATCGGCTGGATCCGCCGCCTGCCATTGAAATACAAAATAGGTAGAAGGATTGAAAATGTCACCAGTGCATGAATAGGAAGAAAAAAAAAAGGATTGTGTTACAGCATGTAAGCATTTTTTTTACTGATGTAAATACAAAACCGCAGATTTTCACACAATTCAAGAGGTTTCCCAGCAATTCTCATCGGGTTTAAGCTCTATAAATCTAATTGTTGAACTTGAGGATTATTATATATGTTGTTTTAATACAGTAATCACATTCCCATTGCCATCCCTGCGGACACTGCAATTTCCAACATTGTATCTTTGGACACCTTAAACTGAAGATGATTTGTAAACCTTTTCATATCCATGATCAAAATTATAAGCTGTAAATGCCGTTTAATACGTAGCCACAACATAAAAAAAAGTGTAAGGAAAAACATTAACATTAGTGTGCCATGGTCATAATAATAAATCTGTTGCTTAATTATCTGGTACTGCGCTAAGGACGCAAACCTATAATTCTATACTAATGAACTGTTCAGGAATGCCCAATACAGTGAAAGAAAAAACGGAGCACAGAAAGGTAATGCACTTTTCGATACCTGTTTGACAAATTCTTCATGCCAATTATTAAGTGTTTCAAATGATTTCTGTATATTTACATCATATACAAGAACACAGCAATCTGCCCCTCTGTAAAACGCTGATCCTAAACTCTGAAACCTCTCCTGCCCCGCCGTGTCCCATATCTGGCATCAACACATAACATACATAATATCAGCAAATGTAGCTTGCAAAAGATTTTCCTTTCTATTCCAAATAGAATTGAATGATGATTCTTTACTCACTTGCAAAGTCACCAGTTTGTCATCAATCTGTAGTTCCTTGGTGACAAAATCAGCACCAATTGTAGATTTATACTGCTGGCTAAACTTCTTATATACATATCTGAAAAGCTGTTAACAGCCCAACAAATGGTGTCTGAAGGCAGCAAAAACATAAATGCAATGCACCACAGATATTTGCACTGAAGAAACATTTAATTTTTTAGTACTGTTGTCCTTGGCAGTTGACAAAACATGGCATTGCATACCAAAGTAAAGGCGACAAGAATGAAAAAGGGAAGCTTAAATGGAAGTTCTAATAATCATTGAAAAAGAGAGAAGAAAATTATAATTATCATCATGTAACGGATACTGATTCATCAATGAAGTCTTTCCCACCCTGGAAAATCACAAGAAAGTAAAAGGAAAGAAAACGAATTTCATGAGAATTGAATAGAAAATCCATTCAATGTTAAATAACAAATCAACATGAACATTAGCTAACTTCAGCAAGGAAAAAAGAAGAAGAAGATGCATACCCGATATCGCCCAGAACGATAACCTTCAGTAATGCTCTTCGAGACATGTCCATCACGATCAAGAATTCTTATAAAAATGTCAGCAGCTATGTAATGCCTTTCTCAACGAGAGAAAGTTAGTTCAGGAAAGTATGGAAAAGAAAGACACCACAAACACTAACAATAGTGAAAGGGAAAAGACATCTTTAAGGTGGTTCTTGATTCTTCTTCCTTTTAATGGGTATCTACCTTGGCCTTTATTTTATTTAAATAATTTTTTTTTCCTGTGTTTTAAATGATACAAGTGAGAGCCATGTGAGCCCTTGCCAACGTGAAAGCATAAAAGGTTAGGCGCCAGCGAAGCTGATTTTTCAACTACTACTAATAAATAATAACAATAATATTAAAGGGTTTCTTAAAAGACTAGACTTAGAGGCCATGTCAGGTTATGATAAATAAGATTATTTAAGAATTTACTAATTTATTCTTAATTGAATTATACTCATTATTCTCGTTGACCATTTATCATGCAACTGTGCGATCGTGCCTGCCTCTTCTTTTTAGTTTTCACGGGTTGGATCTTGAGGATATCAGTAGTTATAGTTACTGCGGTTGGTTCAATGGTGCATTTGGTCCCTCAATTTTCAATTTTATCTAATACAATCCTCGAACTCTCTATTTTGTAATGATCTGACCCTTCCATCAACGATTGAAATTGAAAGAGATGGGCCAAATGTACCGTTAATTGTTGCGATTCCATTTCATGCCTATAATCTCAGCTGGCTTACTGTTACTATGACGTTGATACTAAGATCTTGGATTCAATTACAGACAAAAAAAGAAAAGATTAAAAAATTGAATAGATAATTACTAATAGCTAGCAAAGCAAATTCTTAATGATTGGAGATGAATTCTTTTATATATTATTGATATGATTCGCCTACATAACCGATTGACACCCCTTTTTGTTACAGATGAGATGATTGCTGGCCATACATTACAGCATCGTTAGATTATTATTATCATCTTTGATCATCAACTTAGCTTTTCTCGTGGGAACTTCACCAGTCTATTGCTGTAATTTTAAATGCAAAATTGGAAGGCGTCTTGTCTCTGGGATATAGAGCCAGAATGGGTATTTCCAGCACTGCTTGCTTGGCTCTGGGCTGGCTTTGGTGCATCTCTGACCTTTCCATGTTCTATTTAGTTGTCATTGACAATACAGCATAGCACATAGGCCTGAATATTCTGCTCTTCTTCTTCTTCGTGGTCTGAATACTTGCCTCCATGCTAGGCAATTATGATATCTCCCTTCAGCTTGAGCCTTGGCTCGCACGGCATCACAAGGATAAACTAGGAGCACTTAATTCTCAGCTTTCCCACTCTAATTTGTTTTCTAGTTTAATCATGGGCCCTATAATGTGTTTGGTACTATGGTAGTTTTTATAGTTGTGATTTGAAAAAAATATATTTTATAAAAAATATTTTTAATATGTTTGGTTAAAACTGTGGTTTAAATTGAGATTAAATAAAAAATAGTTTAATGTATTTGGTTAAACATACTTTTCAAATTGAGGTTATAAAATAATTTAAAAAGATATATATTAATATTGATGGTTTTTAATTTAAATGTTGTAGATTTAACTACCATTATTACATCATTAAATAAATAATATTTTATTTTTATTATTTCATTAACTTATCTACAATTTTATCACGTATGAAATTCATTTGATAAGGACTATAGTTTCCATGGTTTTTTGAGCGTGCAATAAAATCAGGTAAAATACCATCAGAAACAAAATTGAAATTGCGATCAAATTTCACAAATGTTATGTCATCATGCGATGTTCTTCTAATTTATGTAGTGTTATTAAATAATATTAAACACTAGTTTTTCGAGTAAAATACAATTTTAAAAAAATAATTTTTTTTATCGGGTCGGACACAGTCCAATAAATAGTGGAGACACTGTTCACGTGAACAGTGTCTCCACTATTTATAATCATGGCACTATTCATGTTAACAGTGGCCATATGAATTTAATTTACTTGGGCACTGTTCACTTCTTGAACAGTGCCCGTATGAATTAATTCACTTGAGTACTGTTCACTTTTTAAAGTGAACAGTGCCCAGGTGAATTATTCACCTGACAGTCGTGAGAAAAACAGCTTTCAGCTGCTGTGCAAAATCGATGGTTTCAACCCAAAATACATGGGTCCCACACAAAACAGTCAAGTGCTTTTCTTCGTTACCAAACATGATGTTTACACGGTTCACTTTAAAAGTTAAAGCTATCGCGTAAACAAACACCTTCTAAAACATCATTGCAATGTGTATTGTTATAGTGTAATGATGTTTTTGTCATCTGCAATAAAAGCCAATAAAAGAAGAATTGGGAGCCAAAATGGTCTTTTTGTGAGGTTTAATATTCATTATAGAATTCATTGGAGTTAAATTGATCTTTTTAATTTTTTTAGCATAGTAAAATAATTTAATTACCTTTAAAATCTAAAAACAAAACTAACCTTGCATCTAGAGACTTTTAGTCTTTTTAACCTTTTCATAATACTTAAATAACTACATTACCTTTAAAATCAAAATCTACTTAACTTATTTTCATGATTTTCTTTTGTATTTCCATTATGGTCCTTTTGTTATGATTAGAAAGATTGAGTGGTTATTTGGTAATTTAATAAAAACAAAAATTATTAAAAAAAAAGTAGTTGATATGCGCAATTCACACGTCAACATGAGGGTTGTGTCCACACATTTTGGACGGCAAGTGCATAATCACAAGGTGGCCAAACATCAACTTCAGGGGTTGTGTCGAAATATACTCAGCGACCCCTTTATGCCTAGACGACACATGTGGTCACTGGATCTTCGGTTTGGCTTCAACAATCTTTTTCTTCTTCCTTCTTTTCTATCTCCTTCTTGATTTCCATGCCAAACCCTTTGATTTTTTTAAGCAACCCTTTGATTTGTTTTTCCTTCATATTTGGTCCTTGCTTTTTTATTATTTATTTTATTTGAAATAATTTATAAAATTAGATTTTTTTTCAATTTCATCATCCTTCAATTTTTTTTCATCTATTATATTTGGTTCCCATTCGTTTGATGGTTATTTTTTATTTATTTTATTTTTCAATTTCATCCCTTCTGTTGACCTTTAGAGTCACACATTAGTATTTTTTATATATTTTTATGATAACAATAAAATGAAAAATTAACTAATAATATACTTGGTTAAAAATAAACTTTAAACATGTTTTATATGAAGAGCACATCAACAACCATGATAAATTTCATGAAGAAATTAATTAGGAAGTCAAAGAAGAAAGCAAAGTGAAGACTTATAATAAGTGTTCATTTTAGTGCTTCATTGTAAATCTTTATATCTTACTTAGTAGCACAATCAAAATGAACTCACACACTTCACTTTACATGCATTAAATGATTGATAAAAATGAAATAAAATCTAAATTTGATGATTCTAAGAATTCACCCAGGTTAAACTGTTAAATCTAGAATTCTGCTTGAACCAGTCGACCTTTAGGGTTACCAAATGAACCGGTCGACAACTTATTAATCAATGATGAACATCTGGAAATTCTGTAGGAATTGGTTGACCGATTGGCTTGATCAATCTAAAGCAGTTGACCGTTTTAGCTATTAGAGAAGTAATACCCACTTATATCCAATGAGTTTTATCCTTTCAAGTGGATCAATCAAGGTCTATATTTGGTTGATGTAAATGAAATCTATCTTATATTGCATGACCTCAACTCATTTCTTAGAATCAATATCGAATATTAGTTCTATATAATTGACAGGCTCATCAAGTATGGGCAGCTCATCATTTATAATTGACAGGCTCATCAAGTATGGGCAGCTCATTATTTTTTGCTTTCATGCAAAGTCCATATCTCATTGGTGCGTGACGTGTCCTACCAAATCTATGAAATTCTTATGTTTCTTGAGCTTTATGCTAAAAATTCAATGTTATAACCTTAACCTCATGTTCTATTTGGATATAAATTTGTGATTCTTGAACCTTTTCAAAAATATCTCATGAGTTGAGTTAGTGGTATATTGATAAAAATACATCTCTTTAAAGTAGGAGGGATATTCAGAGCTAGATCTTCAATAGATAGAGTTCATTTGATAGGAGTAGGTAGGTGTTTGTCACCTTGCTTTATTTATTTATTTATTTATTTATTGTAATGTCAATATAAGTTTTTGTTTATATGTGAAATGAATTTTAGAAAAAAAAATTAGTGTTTAAAATGTTTTAAGTTGACTGCGCATGATCGGACCTATTTATTTAAAAAAATTAAGTTGGCTAAAAAACAAATAATAATTGTTATGCTTATTAATGTGCACGTGTTTAATGTGTGTGTATATTGATGGTTTAAATGAAAAGCAAAAGAAATAAAAAATACTTTTTATAAAATGAATATTCATGCAATGGAAGGGTTGCATCATAAATAAAAATAGAAATGATTAAAGATGTAATTAAATTTTCGTGTTGTTATACAAAATCTTTTTCATTTTAAAAGTAATTTTATGGTGTTTAAAGAATAAATAGTGACTACTATATAGGACACATTTAAAAAAAATAGAGAGGTATGAGTAGGAGAGAGAAATCCTAAGTTATCTATATAAATAAAAATCTTAAAACTCAATTATTGGGAATATCGCTGTTGAGAGATCCAACTCTCATTTTTAATAGGAGGAACATTATTTTATTAGCACGTGTAACAAATGTTTGAATTATGCCAGAAAAGCAATTGAAAATAACGAAATGACCTAAGCTGTCTACATGCATGTATCTGCAAGAAATTGTGTCGAAGCCAACTAATTGCTCTCAGGATATGGTCTCTGGTGACCCTGATCTTGAATTTTATTAATTCGTGTAGTCTTATTAAATTAGAAGAAACTAAATTTGCACGGCAGATTAAAACAATAAAATAATGATTTTGTCATTATTAATCAATACAAATGGTCTGGCTATTGATCGAAATGTATTCTTTTTACTTTCTTTTTTTTTTTGCATAATAATATGACTATTGAGAGAAAAAATTATTAAATTGGTCTCCAGAGGTTGTTGGACTTTTTATTTTTTAAAGTATAGTAAAATAATTAAATTACTATAAAAATCAAAATCTTAGCATATATTAATGGGGTTTTTTTTTCATATTTTCATCCTAGATATTTTGTTATAATCAAGTTGGATGAGGTATAATTTGATATTTTTTAAAATATTACTTAAATAAAAAAAGGTGATTGGCATATGTAATGCACATCCACAACATGTGGGGAATTTTCACATCATTCGAGCAGCACGTGAAAGGTTATATGGTAGACAAACAATGACCTCTGATCATGATGAAATTATTATTTATTTTATTTGAAATTATTTATAAAATTAGATTTTTTTTAATTTTATCATTTTTATTTTTTTTATATGTTAAATTTGGTTCTCATACTTTTAATTGTTATTTGTTTTATTTGAAATAATTTTTAAATTTGATTTTTTCTATGATTTTATCATTGATTGGGAATTGAACTTCTTGATTGAACCAAATTCTAGGATATCACGGGTTGCGAGTTTGAGAGATTAAACTAAGTTTAAGAGATTTGTCCGGGTTTACTTGCTTTATTTTCCTTTTTTTTCAGTTCATATGTTTTTTAATTCCATCCTTCACCATTTATTTAATTGGATATTAGGCTCCGTTATGTTTTTATTGGTTTTTTGTTTTCTATAGGATTGTTCACTAATTTTGAAAGTGACTTGGGTTATCTTGAGTCTTTTTAATTGTCTTTCTTTGTTATATTCAACTTTTTTCAAAGAAATTTTATTTTTGAATTAAATGAAATAAAATTAATAAATATTAGCATAATATGCTAATTTTATGATATTTTGCTTGATTTGCCTTTTGGGTCATTGCTCTGACGACATGTGCAGCCTTTTTCATCATACAACCTTTTGTAGTGGCGTTAGAACTATCTTAATGAGCTTTTTTTTGGTGGTAGGGCGGTGTTCATGGTGGAGCAATAGTGATTTTACAGCAAGCTTTTCTTCCTTCTCCTTCCGAGTATGATATTGACAACTTATTTTTTATAATTAATCATTGCCAAATAATTTTGTTCGCTTATTTATTGTTGATGTTTTTTTCTAATCATATTATTAAATTAGCAAATTTTATTGAACTAAGTCAAGTGAATTACACATCTCAAATTGTTCTTGCTTTTTAAAAAACACTGGCATCGTCCGAACATCTTTTTTTTTCATTAGAGAAATTTTGACTTGGCCCATGGCATAACTTGGGACACCAATCTAGTATTATAGGTACATATAGCATATATTGTACCCTTTTAATATGTAAACACGATATAATTTTCCTTTTTTCTATTATTGTTTTTAGGGTATTTTGCTTGTTAACTCACTTCAAAAAAAATATTTGGCGAAATAATATAGGTGCAAAAAGTATTGGAGAAATAATAGTTTCATATTTTTCATGGTTCCCATGTGCGAAATTTGATAGATGTCTACCAAACCCCAAATTAATCTAGTTTATGGAGTTATTCCTAAAATTCAACGCAAATTATAATTGATCAAAATTCAACTTATTTCATGTTATTTTTATATTTAATTGCATGAAATCAACACTAATTACAATAACTATATTCCCTGAAATGTTGGTGGTAGAGCCATGTAATTGTTTTTCAACTCCATGGAACTCTCCGAGGAGCTTAGTCTGTTGGTGATTTCGTCTGAAATGTCGGTGGCAAAGCCACAAAATTTTTTCCAATTTTTTGGAACTCTTCGAGAAGCTTAGTCTTTCGGTGATTCCGTCTGAAATGCAGTGGCAGAGCCATGTGTTTTTTTTTAACTCCCTGAAACTCTTCAATGATTCTGTCAGCACTTATAGTTTATTGGTAATTTCATCGGTGTAAAATAATTTTTAATTACAAGTGTTCTTGTTTTTAACGTAGTACAATATGCAGAAGTTTGGACACATGCTTTAGCCAATTGTCTGGTTATGACTTAAAAACTACCGACGAGTTCACTAACAGATAGTAACGATGAGTTAACTTAGTCGGTAATACCTATTACAAAGGAATGTATATAGTAAGGAAATATTTTATCAGTAAATATCATTGTAATTTACCGACCTTAAAAAATTCTTTCAGTATTTCGATATGTGTTTGCTAATTTTCTGACAGTGATACATAAAATTGTACGGTAATAAACTAAACATTCCATGTTAACCGGTAATAATCTTTCAAAAACCCCATGCTTTTGATTTGTAAAACCATTCTTTTATTTTGTTCTAGCTAGTGATTTGTTTATCATACCAGCTGAATCACAAGCTCTGATGAGAGGAAATTATACCGATCATGCAACCACGCATTATTGGGTTTCCAGGAACCTATCCATGCACTGATGAAAATATTGAAATTCTAGGAAAGTGCTTCCTTGGGAGGAGGCGTGATTAAATTCCATCATCTAGAGGAGGACCGTCTTTGATTGCAACCTCTCACATATAAATGCAGTGCAACCTTTTTCATTTCAACATCCCTGATGACTTTCCTTCTGTCTTCCTTCTCCTTTAATTTTAATTGAGTGTCAAGCAAGTCAATCCCATCTAGTCTGTATCAGTCTCTTCTCTTTAATATTTCAGAGCTTTCGATATCCCATGTTCCCGTATTTATGAAAATTTTAAATTTTTTTATTTATTTTTTTATATTTTTAAATTGTTTTAATGTGTTTATATTAAAAATATTATATTAATATATTTTTAAGTAAAAACCACTTTAAAAAACATAGACGGATACACTTCCATGCAATCATGTATTTCACTCATGAAATATTAATATTATTATAAATGGGAAATAGCCCTACCAAGGCTTTTACCAAAGGAAAGACCATACATTCACTAATAGTGAGTCCTAGTAAATGAAAGGTCAAATGATGAGAAAAATTCTTAGGTGGCCATTGCTGTCATATGCAACTTCTTCTTGGTTTCCAGCTCTGATATAATATGAAGACAAATTATCAACGGTTGAAATTAATTTAGTCACGATCAAAGAATTTTTTTTTTTCAAAAGAAAACGGGGGATAGTTTTGATCGAAGACCCATTTCCTAGCAGTTTCTCACATCAGCACTCCAACTTCGAAACAAAAAGTGGTGGATAATTTAAGTCTAGCTTGATGGGATTTCTTTGTTGCTGC
>Ga0325403_1007081_pt1 | contig 10713 bp, 5 predicted proteins | sample PopdelMetagenome_19_FD_205665 | JGI IMG/M metagenome (GOLD analysis project Ga0325403, IMG submission 205665) | Populus deltoides microbial communities from Bellville, Georgia, United States - Xylem-PdKOR-R4 | ecosystem: Host-associated > Plants > Phyllosphere > Stem > Wood/Secondary xylem...
AAACCATTTTTATCATTACAAACAATTCCCACGTATTCTAATCACAGTTTGAGGTAATCAAGATCATCCTTGTTGCAGCCAGAATGCCTAAAAGCATGCGCATATTGTTCACATACGAAATGCCTTTTGAATCCATTCAGTATACATTCATAATTCACCATAAGTTTTCGTTAGTTGATTAGTTTCATTGTTTTCCTTATTTAATATATTGTTTATATATAGGTATTGACTACTTAGAACAAATTCAGTCCATAGGGAGTATGATTCTCATTAAATAAACAAAGCCGAAAAGCCCGTGAGAAATATGGTAAAAAATAATCTGATTCTGATATGAAATCATGTTCATCGATAATAACGAGTACTCACTCACTCAGGCCACGGCGAGAGAAGATCATCCCTCAGCACTCGTCAATTCCTGCAATCAACTTCCTAGAGATGAAAGAAAGTAAAAAAAAAATCATAACATCGCCGTCTTCTTCTTCTTGGTTACGAGGATGATTGCTCCATACATCCTACCCGACTCAATCAATAAATACCTGATCATGATAATGCATCTTTAACCTAAAAAAAAATGCACCACCAAGAAGTGCAGTGAAAATTATATACATTAATTACAAATTCAGTAACAAAGAAAAAAAGCAATGAACTACGAAAGAAATTTCATCTGGGTACCAACTCTACCAAGTCTGCAAAAGCAAGGCACTGCCGCCTGAATCTAAATCTTCATCACATTGTCATACATGTTCAAGGCAGTCATTTTCACCGCCAGCACGAACTATATATATGACCATCTCCTAAAACAAAAGCAAATACACCAACCAAGATTAGAAAGATTAGCCAGCTATTCTTGTAAATTCCAATATTGCTACTGGAAGAGACAAAAATGAGAAGGAAAAAAAATATCTAACTGCAGTTTACTCTCCTTCACTGTCTTCATCTGGGCCTGCAGCTTCCCCGACATCAACAGAGAAGTTGTATTCCTGGTCACAGCCAAGATAAGAATCACACATGAAATAGAGAGTATATGACATCCTTCCAGCATCTGTAGGAGCAGCAAACTCCAGCTTCACCTTTGACTTCCTCTGAAGGGAAACCCTCTTGATGGCAAGCAACAGATTGCTCTTGGTATCACCGACAACAAGCCACCACCCTTCTTCTTTGGCTTTGGGATACCTTGGGGCATCAACAGGTCCCACCTCTGTCCCCTCTAGATCCCTTGCAAGGGTGACAAGCAAAGTGATGTCTTCTCCTGCCCTTACATTATCACCATCCATCACCTCGTAAGACATATCAATGTTGGGAAATTGATTGCAAAACCTCACAATATCTAGCACCTGAGAATCTGACAACTGCAAAAGCTCACGCCTCTCATCATCTTCCATCTCTACCAGATCAAACACTGTCTCAATGCTCTTTCCCGGGTTCTCCTGGCATTTCTTAGCCAACTCCTTTGTGAAGTGTGGAAGCTGTAGAAGCATGGAATCTCGCTCCCACATCCCTTGTGTCACCATTTGGCTAACTTCCATAGCAAGGAGAGCACAGTTCAACCAGCCATTGCTTGAAATGACATAAATCATTGCTTGAAGCAATCTACTGGCAGAAAGAAGCACCTCTCGCTGTTCCAATGCTAGGTTCCCACCCACAGATTGCCTAGAGAAATGGGCTTGTAGCAACACATTAGCCTTCACACGTGGATCAGCATATCTAGGATTTTCAAACGAAAACCTCTGATGATTGATTAATCTTCGAAGCACCTCCTCCTCCCCAGGTTGTATTGGCAGTTGCACATACTCTGAGGCTGAAGAGAGGATTTCCAGAAGACCCTTCATCTTTGTTTTGGGAGTCAGAGAGGAGCTAAAACGTTCTATAGTAGTATAACTGATGTAATAGTAAGATGCTATCATGCCAAGGTTCAAAGGAGAAAGGTCCATGTCATCCTCGATAGCAACACATTTACTCTTCTCTAGGTCAGCCAATGTGTTCTCAACAAGCTCTGAGAGGTGATCAGAAAGATGCCTGTGACTAACTCCCTGGAGATTGTAGTAGTTTGGATTCTGAGTGAGCCTCCTGTACATGAATGTCCACGTGAGATAATCTACACCATCCTGCTTGTTCTCAATAACTCCAGCAACAACTTCAGCATTAAAATTATCATGTAAGAAATGGTGCAAATGACTTTCCACGGGAAATGCTTCATGTAAGAATTTCTTGTAATATTCTTTACGAGGTGCATGGCAAAGGATGACACACTTTCCAGAGTTATCTAGAAGAGGTCGGCTAGCATGACCCATCATCTGCAGAAGATCTATGACAGGATAATCCGTGTGAGCATCTTCTTGCCCATCATAGTATTGAGTTCCCATCACCACCACTAAATGTGCTGACAAAGGCAACCCCCAGCATAATGAACTACTCATGACACAAACCTGAATCCACCCAGCTTCAAACAGTTGGCACACAACTTCTTGATCCAAGCTGCTCAAGCCCTCATGCAAGTACCCAACTCCATGGTACAAAGTGGCTCTCAACATTTCTTCCTGGATCTTTCCAATGAAAGGCTCCAATTCTTCAGACCTTAACAGAAAAGCTGGCTTCTCTCCACCATCCACACTTGAGTATGTCATCAGATCTACAGCAGCAAGTTGCACATGCTTTCTTGTGGGAACAAAGACAATAGCTGGCTTACCTTTCTTTGCATGCTTGACAATATAAGTATATGTTGGTTTCGTCATTGCTTGCATCCTTGCCTCAAAATTGGCAATATCAACACCTTGAATGTGTATTTCCAGGGGCACAGGACGCACACCAGGAGGAAAATTGAAAAGGCCATGAGATGCAGCTCCTATCCATTCCCCAAGATCCTTGGCATTTGCAAGAGAGGAAGACAAAGCCACAATCCGTATCTTGTTCTCTATCTGACTAGCAATGTATCGTATCCTAGAGACAATCACCTCCAAGACAGGACCACCTTGACCCCCAATCAAGTGAAGCTCATCAATGATAAAAAGACTAACTTGCTGGACATACTTCCGCTGTTTCCATCGTCGAGACAGAGCATCCCATTTCTCGGGAGTGCTGATGATTATTTGACCCCTTTCAAGTAGCTTCAAGTCTGTAGCTGTTTCCCCAGTTAATTCAACAACGCGCATGCCAAGACCTTGGCCAAACTTTCTCTCCCAATCACGATAGCGTTCCTTGGCAATTGCTTCAAGAGGAGCAATACATACTGCACGCATTACACACTCTGGTCCCTTTTGGTGATTCCTCAATATGGCAAACTCTGCACAGGTAGTTTTCCCACTCGCTGTTGGTGCAGCAACCAAGACATTATCATCTGTATTATAAAGAACAGTAAAGACCTGAGTTTGCACTGGATTAAAATGCTTAAAATCTTGATAAAGAGCTTCATATGATGGATTTCTCAACGCAGTCACAGGCAGAGGCTGCAAGTCCAACAACTCTGTAGGAGGTGGATACTTTTCTGGCAAGATAAGATGCCTGAAATAGATGGGCAAAACTGTTTGTGAACCAAGCCATTTATCTGACACAACACGAATGAAATACTGAGGTGGCAATGGCTCATGGATCAACACTGTGAAATTCAGTGTGGGGTCCACAACCTGTTCCTCATCAACGGACTGTCTTTTCAGCATAAAGCACTCGTGATGAAGAATAGAGTCACCATTATTATCCTCCATGATAACCCAAAATGGCTCCACATATCCATGAACGTTTTCGTCCCATAGAAAGTCTGCAGTTATTGTAAGTTCAACCCTCAACACGGTGCGACTAATGGGCTGAACATGTGCTGCAAGGTTTAACTTTGGGAATTGGTGGATGAACTTGTGCAGTGTTTTGCCCATCTTGGGAAAACGGATGAGCTCACCAATCTCCTGTGGTTTAAGGTCATAGTACTTTTCCCATGACAAATCTTTCTTCTCCAACATCATCAGAATTTCATTAAGGATCCCATGGAATTGGCGAAGGGGAGTCTGGACACTCCACATTCTCTTATTAATCATTTTACACAAGTTCAAAGCCTTCTCAGCTAACCGGGCCCATCCTCTTTTCAAGACAATCTCAAAGAGAGCTCGCATAAGACGACCAGCACTCTTCAAAGAAAACAGAAACAAATGAATAAAAGTTGTATACAAATCAAGAATCTAACTGGAAAATAAAGAAAGAAAGAAAGAAAGAAGAAACTGCAATGCCAATTAGAAGAACACAAACCTGAGTTATGAAAACCATGTCAGATGTCAATGAAAGCCCTTCGAGCTTTAGCTGAGAAATATATGCTTGCAGCAAAACATTAATTTTGGCACTAGGCTCCTCTAGGCTTTCCTTGATAGGAATTGGAACACAGTCCAAAAGCTTTGCCAGTTCCATCTTCTCATCTTGTCTAACTGTAACATATTTAAATTCTTCAGTTAGTGAGAATAGATGACACAGCTCAATATCTCCCATTGTTGGCTTCAAATGCTCATTATATGTGGACATTGTCCCATGAGTAATATAGTAGTAGCTCGCAATTCGACCCAAGTCAGTCACCTGGAAATATCCACTCTTCCTGTCATACTTGACCAAATTATTTTTGTCCAAGATAGTAGCAGCAGAATGTATCTGCAAAAAGAACAAAAGCCCATTAAAACACAATTAGACTTCTTGAAAAATAATTAGGAACATTACTTTTAGCGGATGAAACCAGCCACCACAGTTAATTTAAATTAAAACGGCATTAACATCTGTCAATACATGCAATGAAAATTTCCTACGGAAGACAAATAAGGGCTGGAAAAAAATGATATCGCAATTATATTGGAAGACTAGACAGATTAAAGGAAATTCGACAATACCACATCAATTTCAAACTAACAAGTGATTAAAGAAAGAAAGAACAAAGATAAGGGGAACAGAGGAAGACAATCACACTAAAGTTTATTCAAACCAAGAACATACTTGAAACCCAAACTCTTTCCCATGTCCATAAAAGTTATAAATGGAGGCTTAGTTGTTGGTGGTGTTTGCTTTCCTCTTCCACTCATTTCATAAGCAATCATCTTATGACAGTGAGTTTCAAGTTTCGAAAGAAGACATTGGATACCCCAATTTCTAGTCCAGGATACCCTGACTTAATATGGTTTCCAATTCATAAGTCAATAGTTTGTGTGTTATAGAAATGCATATTCTCCATAAACATATCTTCACAAGTTCAGACAAAGTTGAGTTACTAATTATACATGATAACCTATCCCCACTCAACTAGTGATGTCGTGTGCTAATGCAACCAGTCAATCCAAGCACCTAATATATCATCACACACTAAAAATGATATTCGGCACTCAAGAGATCCATATAGGGAGAACAAAGCAATGATGATGAAGACACAAGGGACATGGTGAACAGCTTTTTCAAAAACATTGAATATGCAAAATCCGTGTGATAAAGCACAAATTTGAATGGGACACATATGATCTAATGACAGCAGATGAAAGCACAGATACCAAAAACCAAATCTAACATAACAGGGAGTCCTGGGACATTTACTTCTACAACAGTGGTTTGGGCAACTAAAGAACCACTAAAGAAAATGGGACAAGTATACCAAATTTTGTCTCCACTACCCAAAGACATAAAGCACAAATAAGTAAAAAATAAACAAATGTTATAAACATATGTAACACATGCCTGGAGCTAATAGCAAATAAAGAAATCCAATTGATATATATATATATATATATATATATATATATAAAAGAGTAGGGTGCCTACCAGATCAACCCTCCTCTCCTCCAATGTGATATCCCTAGTAAGAACATCTGGTGCTAAGCCATAAAGTGTAGGGTTTCGCATCATCCGGACATACAAGTAAGTATACTCGAGCCAGTGGCAAGCTTCCCTGGCATTTTGAACTGATCCTAGAACAATTTCTGCATTCAACTGATCAGCCAGCTTGGATACGAACTGACTTTCAATGGGAAGTTGTTGATTCATCAAGGAAAGGTAGTACTGCAGCTCACTACGGCCTGTGATGATAATCCCTTCCCCGTATGAATCATACTGAGGCCTGCCAGCACGACCCAACATCTGCATAACATCCAGTGGACTTAGTTCAGTCCATGCTCCTTTTTCTGGATTGTAAATCTGAGTCCCTTTGATAATCACAGTGTGAGCAGGCAAGTTAACACCCCAAGCTAGAGTTGCAGTAGAAACCAGTACTTGCACGTGCCTATCCCTAAAGCGCTCCTCAACAAGTTGACGATCACCTCTTGTCATCCCAGCATGATGAATAGCAAAGCCATAGGGCAGAAGATCTTTGAGATCATTGCTTTTCACCAATTCTGAATCAGTTTGGAGAATCTCACGACTTGCACTGTCCTCTCTCAAGAATCTACTTAGAGTATCGTTAGCAAGTGCAGTGTCCCTTATTGTTCGAGCTGTTTTGGCTGTTTCCTTCCTTGAGTGGACAAAGATGAGAACTTGATGCTTTCCTGCTACATCCATTACCTTCTCGTGACAGATATCATTCATCAACTGAAACCTCTGCAGTGGCTTATTTATATTGATTCCAATATACTGTTGAGAAAGAGGAACTGGCCTGTAGCTATTGTCAAAATGGAAGAGCCCTTTTTCCAGATCAACCCGTAAAAACAAAGCCACATCCTCAAAATTAGGGAGTGTAGCTGACAGCCCCACCAACCGGATATTTTCCTTTGTTGTTTCAATTTGCCTAACGGTTCTTGCAACAATACTCTCAAGCACAGGTCCTCTATTATCATGAAGAAGGTGAATCTCATCAATAATAAGGAGTTTCACAAGTTGAGTATAGGTGCGATCACCAGACTTTCTGGTGATAATGTCCCACTTTTCAGGGGTTGTCACAATTATCTGAGTTTCCTCAATTTGTTGGCGGGTCAATGTTTGATCTCCACTTAGTTCCTTCACCTGGACACCATAATCCTGCAGACGATTGGACAAATTACCCACAACTTCAGCCACAAGGGCTTTCATTGGAGCCACATAAACTATCTTATAATTGTTATTGTTGAATGAACCGTCCAGATTCCTGTTCAAGGCAATTTGCTGAAGTATAGTGAGCACTGCAACATTGGTTTTTCCTGCTCCAGTTGGAGCACAGAGGAGTACATTATCTGCCTTGAAAAGAGCGGTCTCATAGACTTTACTCTGCACCCTGTTCAACTGTTGCATCCCTTCGAAAGCTGGTTGAGCCCAGTCTGGCATTTCTGATATCTTTACAAACCTCTCATTAGGAGGTATTGCCCGTGGCTTCAATGCTGGTACATGAACTTCTTCATAACCCTTTTTCTGATGTTTAAAAGAACCAACAGGAAGATCACACTTTTTGTTTGCCATCAAAAGGCCAGTACCCTGTTCAGAAGCAATGCTGTCCAAGTCAAGCAACTGAGGCTGGCGTTTCAACCAACCACTTTCAGCATCTCTATCAACAAGTCCTCTCTTACCCCTATCCCCATCTCCACCAGCCTCATCCTTCAGCCAGCGAGCCTCTTCTCTTATCCTCTTCTCCAAGTTCTTTTGCCTCTCTTTAGCAGTTGCCCTGGTGGCATGCAGTTCCTCCAAAATCCCTGCCAAATCAGGACCTGAACCCATCATTTCCTCCTCTATCTGCTTCCTCTCCTCCTGATCTTTGGACCTAACTAAACGTGTACACCAGACAATCTTCAGCCTGTTCCACAAAAGAAACTTTATAAAGCTGAACTTATCAAACTGGAGATGTAACAGCAACTTCGTTTCAACTTCCCTGTCATCTCCCTCGGCAAGTAACTTCAGCACTTCTTCTGCTAGCTTCTGGCACTGTTGTGGATCAATCTGCTGTTCATAAGCTTGTGAAATCTTCCTTTGTAGCCAATAAGCATCAATATCCTGAACATTAAGGTTCATTCCCTCATTTGCCCCCCTCATTTCATCATCATCGATTCTGCCACCCATCTGCATGGCCCCAGAACCACCTGCTTCCACCACATCATCATCCTCCTCCTCCTCCTGTGGCACCATATCCAGATCACTATCCCCTTCCTCATCTTCATTGTCCTCATCAAACTCCACAGCAACACCCACATCATCATTAAGGACATCATCACCATTAGCAACGGAGACCCCAGCACCATCACCCCCATCTTGGTAATCAGTGATAAGCTTACCAATTGAAACAAACTGATCAAACATACTGTTGGGAATAGGGTTCAACAACTTCTCAATCTCCTTCCTCTTGTCCTGCGTCCTAACAGACTCATTCTTGAGAACAGCCAAAATCTCATCAGCGGCAGCACTAACAATATTAAGAGGCTGACCACCCAATTGCTGCTGAATGACACTTAGCATAGCTTCATAGGCAGCTCTAGTTTCCTTGGTCTTGGGGTGGTAAACGCCCTCCTCAGTAGAAGTAAGGACACTCTCCTCTCTAAGGCGGCGCCTCTTAGCTTGACAACCACGGACAGCTTCAGAAAGAGCATCACGCTCCTTCTTCTTCCCCTTAGCCTTGTTAATCTTCTCATCTAACTCAGAAGGTCTCCCTCTGTGAGCACGGTCACCAAAACTTCTAGGGTCAATCCTGCCCCAGAGAGACTCAGGTTCACCAGTGGGCTCATGAGTATCACGTCGTCGAGTATCAGTAGTATGAACCAGACTGGAATTGGCTCTGTACTCGTATTGCTTGAATCGAGCGTGTGCCTCAGCACCACCACCCAGATGCGCCATTATTGAATTTCCAAATCAAACCCCAATCAAACACAACAATTAAAGTTAGAAACGAAAACTCGATTTAAAAGAAAAGCAAAACGTAAGGATGATAGACCCTAACCAGATAGATACCTCGGATAGTCTTCGTATCCTAGCTCTAACCCTAACTAGGATGGATGGGTAGAGTATTAAGAGAGATAAGGACCGTGTTGAACGAAAACAACAAAACCCTAATTACGTTTTATTGATTCGAATCGAAATTCAAAAAAGAAAAAAAAAAGCTAGAGAGAGATTGGAATGCTTACCGTAGCTTCTTTGGTTGAGAGAGCGAAGAAACTTTTACAATCTCTTCTGAATTTTCGTGTTCTTCTATCGGCGGAGAAATGAATTAATCAACCAGATTTTGCTGCTGCTGCTGCTTTCTTGACTAACACGTTAGCTAATAATTTAAAATATTGTAGAATAGATACTTAAGAATATTTAAATGGAAAAATAAATGCAAGCAAAGACATTCACTGTGCGTCTGGGGGTAGACACCATCATTTCATAAAAATTTGAATTATTTTTGAATTAATTATTTTTATATTATTTTAATATATTAATATTAAAAATAAAATTTTAATATATTTCCAAATAAATCCAATATTTAATTATAAGTTGTGTAAATATAGGTATTGAATGTTTCATTGCCTTCACAAATCTAAGACTTTTGTTTAAGGAAATAAATCACATAAGAAACAATTAGTCATTTAATTTATAGATTTTGCAATTTGGCACATAAAGTTTAACAATTATAATATTAAACCTAAATGTGTTATTTTATTGCAATCTTGACCTTCTGCTTTATAATAATTTGTTCAACCATATTTTCAAGCACTAACTTAAAATATAAGAGACGTGGGAGAAGTGGCATGCTAAAACGTTGAACAATTAGGAAAACAAAAGGTTGATTTCAATCAATTGATTCGTTCAAATTGGATTCTTTTTTTTAAGGGATGACTTCGTAAATATATTTTCATAATGTAGATAATAAATAAATATAAGTCAAATGGTTCCAGCTACCGTTACGAAAGTAATTACTGCTCCAGCCACCTTGCTCCGCAAGCAAAAGACCCCCAGACTACACTGCCCACGTGAACAAACAAACTTTGAAAGAAATTTTTTCAACTTCTGGACACTAGACTTCAGCAGACTTGGAAAGTGGTTTTAATTTTTTTTTATTTAAATTAATATATTTTTAATCTTTTTATATCATTTTAATGAGATTTTATTAAAAATGATTTTTTAAAAATAAAAAATATTATTTTAATATATTTTAAAATAAAAAATAATTATAATTATATTTTCAAACTTATGTACGAGTCTAAAGAAGCCCAAGCATATACACCCTGGCCCACAGGATGCCCAAAAGGATCTGAGTAAAATACCCAAGCCTGCATAATGAATACGGCACAACCTCCTGCTGCTTTCTTTTTTCTTTTTTCTTTTTCTATTTTGAGCTATTAGCACATAAAGTAAAAAAATTGGCGACTGTAAAAAGTGAAAAACACATTTAAGCGATGTTGCGTTTCTGAATAAATGAGGCTGTCACCGTAGTTTTTTTTTTTTTCTTTGGAGAAAGGAGGAGCTATCTGGAAGAAGGGAATAAGGTAAATTACATGAAATATGTGTTTCTAAACTAAGACATGGTAAGTTGTTGCATTTCTGAAACGTTACTACATTTAAAAATAACAATATTTATTGAGATTTTAAATTGTAATAATTTTAAATTATGTAATTTTACCAAAAAAAAAATTTATTGTGCTATTTCATCGTTATTAAATTTGAAAATAGCAATATTTATTAAGATTTTAAATTGCGACAATTTTAAACTATTCTATTTTACTAAAAAAAAAATCATGCTATTCTGTGTTGCTGTGTTAAATTTATTTTTTTTTAATAATTCATTATACTATAAGGTCATGAAATAATCATGTATTCACCTATACTCAATCAATT
>Ga0325403_1007082_pt1 | contig 10711 bp, 6 predicted proteins | sample PopdelMetagenome_19_FD_205665 | JGI IMG/M metagenome (GOLD analysis project Ga0325403, IMG submission 205665) | Populus deltoides microbial communities from Bellville, Georgia, United States - Xylem-PdKOR-R4 | ecosystem: Host-associated > Plants > Phyllosphere > Stem > Wood/Secondary xylem...
TACTATGATATTAAATATTAATAACTATCTAATTAGGAAAATTAATTATTCATACTAAATACAAATTTAATATCATTATATATATATATATATATATATATATATATATATATGTATATTGTTGCAAACAAATTCCAAATTTGCATTATTATGAAAAAATCAGATTTTTGTGAACATTTGTTTGTAGTATATTATGGATTAATCAATATTGCATTGATTAATTTATTAATCAAATTCATTAATATGGAATATTGTCAATCTAAGATTATATATATTATATAAATGAAATTATTGATTAATTTATATTTTTTGTATTTTTTTTCTTATCATAAAAAACACTAGAGATGAAAAGTTTACAAAAAAAATTTTAAAGCGTAACTTGCTAGCAAGGCAAAGGATTTTGGAATACAAAAGTGAAAAGGAAAGGATGACTATACTAGCACTTCTTTCTTTTTTAATGTTTTCTCTAATACTTGGACACTCGGATACCTCAAAGTATCTCGCTATATTAATAGTTATTAAACTTAAAAGGTGAATAAAAAAACACACATTTATGAAATTTTATTTGATAGCAAATATGGGATTGACCGTTTTAGTTTGAAATTTTTTCACAAATTTTAGCTAAAATTTAATTTTTTTGTCTCATTATTGAAAAACATTATTATTATTATTATTATTATTATTATTATAACCCAATTTTTTAATTTTAAAAAAATAAAAAATAAAAAACAATAAAAAAATAATTTGAGAATTGGGTTAAGACAACACAAATTAAAAGTTTGAGGATTAATAATGATGGAATTATAAAATTGGCAGTCAATGTGGTAAAACATTAGAAGAATTAATAAGTTTGGGGACTTAATTAAACTTTGATTTAATTAATTAATGCAATCAAGGGCTTAATTGAAAAAATACCAAAGTTTGGGGTTGCTTTGGGTCACAGTTGCAAGCAATTAAAGTTCAAGGATCAAAGTGAATAGGCAGTGATACTATAGGGGGTTTAATTGATTTTTTCAGGGGTAATTTTGATTGAATTAAAAGTTAAAGAATCAATTCAAGAGTGAATTGATTAAATTGCTGATTTGTAAATGGCTTTGAAATTTATGGGTTCAATTGCAATTTGATCCAGGGGTAACATTAAGAAAAAAAAGAGATTTTTCTTGATTAGGGATCAATTGTTAAGTATCCGAAGTTTAGGGGTTAAATTGAAAATAATCATTTCAGGTGAAACGGTGTCGTTGTCAACACTGTTTATCGTCTTTTCATTATGAAGGCCGGATGAACAGGAAACACAACCACAAAAATCACGGACCACGCTGCCAATATCCCCACCCACACGATGAATCTCCGAGTGAACGTGGGTCGCAGAAGTTTTTGTTCCCATCGTGCAGGTTGCCCATGATCGTGATTCCTGGGGACAAGTTGATAAGGCCAGAGAAAGGAACAGAAATAGGAGGGGCGCAGGACAGAGAGAACCAGGGAGAATATAGACATGGAACAACACAGGGGAAGCACATAAAGATCATCGCGATGTGGGTAAGACAATTATTATTATTATTGAAAATGATGATGATGCTATGATATTAATTACTAATTAATAACTATCCAATTAGGTAAATTGATTATTCCATACTAAATAATAATTTTATCTCTTTTTTTTTCTCGACCATTATTTGACCTATATGTATTATTAAATGTTTTCAAAACAATTCCAAATTGATTTGAACTTTGCAATCAATTTCTTGTTTACCCATCTGTGCTGTTTCTTCTTCCTCTATCCAATTTGCGTCAACATTATTGAGTCCAGTTGGCGGTTGCAGTAAATGGCCGTCGGCACAGAGAGTTTTTAGACGACAGAAGAGGTCCTGAGCTACAGGAAAGTACTGCAGTCTCTACAGACCCATTTTTTATACGACCGTGATAAATAAAAATAAATTTTTTAATTAGAATATCCATGTTTAATATACAGTACGATTGCGATAAAGTCCATCACGGACTCGAGAGTCCAGAACATAACATGGGAATTATGATACAGAAAAAAAAAAAAAAACCCGTGAAAAAAAAGACAACAGTGACAAAACAGCCCAAAGACACAATTACATGGGAATTGTGTCTATCGCAACTGGCTTGTAACTCGTAAGACTGTGAGCCTTGGGCTTGGTTGAGGCGGAAATGTGGCAAGTACATATTCCCGGTTCAACTCTGAGAACGGAGCCAATATCTTAGATTGCCCGGTTACAGGTTAAAACTTAAAAGGTCTCTCATAAGATTATTAGATTTTTATGGCCTCAAAAGGCCAGAGTAATTAGATTATCTTGAAAGTGCAGGGATTAATTTGACTTCACATATGATTTCTTTTTTCCAGAGAAATTAACAATAATTTAATGAAGGACAACTTACCTGGCTTTACATCATCTTGTCTGTAGGCTCATGAGCAGAAAGCTGCCCTCCTCATCAATATTAATAGTATTAAAATAACTTCATGCCTGTAAAATTAATTTATAAACGGATTTGGATATTCATATTAATAAAAAAATAATTTTAAAATAAAATTTATGAATTAAATATGCCATTTTTATTTTAAGATTAAAAATTCTTTAAGAATTTGAAATCATTTTCAAGCAAGTTAGGAATTCTTTAATTAATAATTCCTATTTATAAAGGGATCTGCATTGATTTTTGGAGTCATTTTTATTCTCTTAAATTGTAGTAAAGCTTTCTTAATTAGCTGGCGAGGAATCTGTCTGGATTCGTTATTTATTCTAATAAAATAGCATGCAATTTAGTCTTTCTCAACCAAGTTGCAAATTGGCTCTGAATTTTCTAAACTTTTTGGCGTTGCCCATCCTTCTTTAGATTATAAACTACCTATAGAATATAAACTAGTTATTTGACTCAGAAACTATCACGTTCATATCATCACAATAAAATCACTCTATTTTCTATTTAACCCTTTAAAAAGGCCAGAAAAGGCTCAAAAGCTCATTCTCTCGGGCCTACAGCCCAGCATGCCTGGGCCATTGTAAGGAAATACTCGAGCATGTGGGTGGGCCTTCAAGCCTAACCCCGCATGCTTAGGCTTGGTTCTATTTTTTTAATATAAAAAAATATAAACGACGTGCCGTCTACAATTCTAGATTCTGACTATTATAATGATGACTAGAAAATCAGGGCAGCGTTTTTTTGGTAAAAAACTTGATTTTTAAGCCATTGTAACCCCTAATATACCTCATCAATATCAGGGCAACGCCTTTTTTGGTAAAAAAAAAAAAAAACTCTATTTTTAAGCCATTGCAACCCCAAAACACTTCACTAACACTTTTATAGTATCCAAAAATTATTCCATCAACTTCAAATACCCAAAAAATAGCCCAAAAATCTGAAATCAAATTGGGTTAGTTTTGGTTTTCTTGGTTTAGGTATGGATTTTTATGCAATATTAAAGCTCTAAACAACCATTATGAAACTCCTCTCATATCTGAGAACCCGTGGACACCAACAAAACCTATTTTGGTAGTTGAAAATGGAGTGAACAGTGACCTTCTATTTTATTATTAAAATCTGGCGACACTTATCTCTCTCTTCTCTTTAACCTTGGACTGAAAAATAACACAAATAAACTTGTGTATCAAAACTGATTTTTTTTAAATTTCAAGAGACCTGAATTCTATGAATGATGTTATTTTTAAATATAAAATACTTAAGTGTATTTTGCTTGAAGTCTCTAGTACATCATTCATGTTTGGTGTTCTTTTTATTTTAGTTTTCATTTTTTTAATTTCACTCTTGATTAAAAAATCATAAGTAATTTGTATTTAATTACGATCAAATTGCATAAAATAAAACTTTAAGAATCAAATAAAATTATTATTAAAAAAAATCCATAATTTGTGAATGTACGAACAATACCCAAATATAATATAAAAAAAACAAACCGCACGATTTTAGAGTTTGTTATAAATCCATCATTTAGACTTGAATTAAAACCTCACAGGAGGACAGATTCATCACGGGATCTCTGCCTCACCTCTCTCATATTGTCTAGTCAAGTTTCATATAGTTCTTACACACCAAAATGGAATTTCAACGAGAGAGATATATACAGATGGTTTTTTCTTATTGGGCAAGTGTAGTGGATTTACACATAATTTATACGAGTAATGAGTCGCTGCGAAAATTTGACAGCATTCAGGATATCACTAGCTATTTATTTAATGTGTTTCTTATATTTTATTAAAATCTTCAGAGTAAAAAAATTTAAAATAGATATGATTATGATTTTAAAAAACTACCCCGAGGTGGCAGTCTAGCCGTATTTCAACTAGGGGCTTGGGGTTTGCTTCTTCAGAACTCTGGTACTAGAAAAGTTATCCTTCATGAACAACAGTGATTTCACAAGCTGCTGATTTCTTCGGTTTTTAAAGGAAGAAAAAGCGTTAATAACCACAAATTACATTTATTTTCCTTTTTGATATTTTGTTGCAATATCTTTTCTTTTGCCCTGCTGGAAAGTTATATCTGTTTTTATCAGAATAAAAAAAAATAAAAAATAAATTGTTTGGCCCATCCATCCTTATTATTGAGCTTGGACTCGTCCATATGTATCCACGTCACTTTTGTCACTGGAGTCAACCAATTGCCTCCTTGGTTCCCTCTAATATACCGTATGCAGGTGCTGTTTATAACAAGCAAATTCTATCCTCCCGTACAGTTCAACGGCAAGCTGAGGTTGTGTTATTTGGGCATGGGATTTGCTTACATTTTGATCCTCCATGCAGACTGCAAGATGTCCCTTGGTGAAGCTGCTAATATTCGTATTTCGTTAAAAAACTACAAATTACATTACAAACAACATTGTAGTAATCAATATTTAGAAATAGTGATTTCTGAATTTCCAGATCTCAATTTTATTATATTCCATATTACCTGTAGAATAAAAAAAATACCAAAAAATTCATTAAAAGCACGTTTTAACCACGAAAACAACTCATTCTTGAATGGGTGATGTTGCTTTTTTACTGCATAGAGAATATATCTGAATTAGAGATTTTCATAGCAATGCTCTGCTTTACAGATTCCTTGTTTAGAAAGAACATCTGCAGAGTGATTAATCTCCCTTGGTGTACGTACGAGTGAAGGATACTGGACCCAAGCAAGATGAAAATCTACCTGCTAGGATGAAAAGATCATTAAAGCGCCACGACCTGGTAAGGGGTTCAGTCATCCATTGAACCACATTTGCAGAGTCTGCTTCAATGACAAAATACCTAAGTCCAGCCTATATGATGATAATTCCAGAGCTTTAATTGCTGCAATCAATGCAGCCTCATTTGATTCCTTATCTCCCACAGGAATAGAGAAAACCCCTAGCACCACACCACATTGATTCCGAGAACATGTTCCTCGGGGGACCAACAAACAACTGAACTAGTTTTAATTTTTTTGTTTAATTTTTGAAAAATTATTATTATTATTATTATTATTATTATTATATGAAAATTCAATATTTTTTAAAAATGATGATACTTACTATGATATTAATTATTAATAACTATCTAATTAGGAAATGTAATTATTCCATACTAAATAGAAATTTATCATTTTTTTATGACCAGTTATTATATATATATATATATATATATATATTAATTGTTTCAAACAAATTCCAAATTTGCATTTTTGCGAAAGAAATCAAATTTTTGTGAACAATTGTTTGTAGTATATGCTGGATTAATCAATATTTTTTTTTAATTCCCTTGTCTGCCTAATTATTTTTTAGGACAATAAAAAGTTTTCAATTTTTTTTTATATTGTTAATTCCCTTTTCTAAAGCATAACTTGCTAGCAAGGCAAAAGATTTTGGAATACAAAAGTGAAAAGGAAAGCATGACTATGCTAGCACTTCTTCTTTTTTCTTTTTAGTTTTTTCTAATACTTAGACACTCATATACATCAAAGTATCATTAATAGTTATTGAACTTAAAAAGTGAATAAAAAACACATATTTATGAAATTTTATTTGATAACGGGATTGATTGTTTTAGTTCGAAATCTTGTCACAAATTTTAGCTATTTAAAATTGTTGTCTCATTATTGAAAAACATTATTATTATTATTATTATTTTCATAACCAAATTTTTGAATTTTCAAAAAAAAAATTAATAAAATATAAAAGAAATAACAAAATAAATGAATGAATAAAAAAATAATTTGAGAATTGGGTTAAGACAACACAAATTGAAAGTTTGAGGATTAATAAGGATGAAATTATAAATTTGGAAGTTAATTTGGTCAAAAAGTGGACAAATTAATAAGTTTGGAGACTTAATTAAACTTTGATTTAATTAATTAATGCAATCAAGGGCTTAATTGAAGAAATACCAATATTTGGGGTTAATTTGGGTTTCAATTGCAAGAAATTAAAGTATAAGGACTAAAGTTAATATGCAGTGATACTATAGGGGGTTTAATTGATGTTTTGCAGGGGTAATTGTGAAAGAATTAAAAGTTGAAGAGTCAATTATGAACTAAATTGATTACATTGGAAAGAAAGTACTGTTTTGTAAATGACGCTGAAATTTAGGGGTTCAATTGCAATTTGATCAAGGAGTAAAATTAAAAAAAAGAAGAAGAGATTTTCCACGATTAGGGAGCCAATCGTTAAATGTCAGAAGTTCAGGGGCTACCGTTTTCAACGCACACTATTCATCATCTTTTCATCACCCACACGATGAATCTCAAAGTGAACGTGGGGGGGGGTGGGGGAGGGACAGGAGACCATAGACACTGGAACAACACAGGGGAAGCACAGGCAGAGAGGACGAACTGAGAGGGGGGGACAACACAGGGGGAGCATACAACACGGACGAACAGAGGAAACCAGGGGAGAAGGAAGACCGAGGGAGCGAAGGTAATACAGACAGACCAGAGGAGAAAATCACAAGGAACGAACAGACAGAAAGACGAAGAAGAAGAGGCACAGAACAGAAGGCGAGAGAACAGGACGAACAACACAAGAATACCAGGAGACAAATACAGAGAAAGTACAGGCGACCCGAGAAAGTGAAAGACGAGAAGAAGCAGAAGAGAGAGTTTCTTTTCGGCAAGCAACCTCACGCCTTCATCGCCATCATCCTCGACTTGCAGCGACCAGGTAAGTTCTTCATTTCCCTCTCCTTTACAATTATAATTGCATAGGTACTGTTCATATGCAGTTTTAATTCACTCTGGCGACTTCAGCAATTATAATCCTGTGGCTGGGTGTGCACGCGTGCCTTATCCTTTTATTTTCACCCTCAATGTTCTTAAAAATCTTTTTTGACACTACATGGAAAAAATAATATAAACTTGAAATAAAAAAACAATATAAACTTGAATTGTAAAATTATAAAATTATAACTAAATTCTTTTAAAATAATTATATATTAACAATTCTAGTCATGAAATTAAATTATATTAAAATTTGATAAAGTAAGTCAACAATATTATAATCAATGAGTAATCTAAATAAAATAAAAGAGATAAATAGTAAGAATCAATAAATTAATGACATAGAGAAATAAAAATTTTAGAATAAAACTTCTCAATACATGAATGATAGGAAGTATACATGAATTTGGTAATAACTTGGTTGTTCCCATCTCAATAAGTTCTAATGGACCCCTTACGGGTTACAAGCTAATGAACTTAAAGTAATAATTAACTAATATAAATTTAATAATAAAATAAATTCCTAAATAATGTTTAATGTACTAGAAAAAAAATTTAAATTCAAAATAATTATTCAAAATAAAATAAAATAAAATAATAAAAAAGTTTTCATGTTAAAATTTCTCTATGTATTCGTGAATCTCTAATTTTTTCATATATCTTGGTAGATTTGAGTTATGATTTCAAACATGTAGTTCTCTCTCGTGTTGATGAATTACTGGGCGTACGATATATGGTTGGAAATCTTTAGATGTCTAGTTTCCAACCCAACTTTAATTGTAGCAAAATTCCACTAGTAACATTAGATATGTCTCAAACAGTATATAAAGGTCTAGCTTGACATATTTGACAAGATTCATCTATTAACTTTAATCCTCTAAAATATTATGTTCTCAAACTCCATTTGACTGGAAAATTTATCACAATATATTTTCATGTGTCTAATATTTCCCTGTAAAATTTTAGCTCTATCCAATATACATTGTGAAAGATATGTTCAATCTCGCAAAATTGATCAATAGACATTTTTAGACCAAATTTGAATCTGACTTGGTTCATATCACAAATTTAGTAAACTCGTAAAATCAGACTGAGTTTACCGAGTTTACTGATTTTACCATTTTTGCACGAGTTAAGTCTGACTTTGCAAGTTAGATACATGTTGACTCATGTTACCTTGTGATTTTAACAATAATGTTCACCCTCCTTTATTTTGATATCTAGTTAAACAAGTCTTTTCTGATATCAGAAAATTTCAAAAAAAATTATGGATTTTTTTGAATTTATTTATAGGTTCCTTGCATTTTTTAGGTATTTCACTGTATTATTGATCTGTGAATTTTTATTGTAAAATATAAATCCGTTATATGATATATTTTTTAAAATTTTTTAAAGGTCTTCACGTTATGGGTGCGATAATTATTATTATTATTATTGAAAATGATGATGATTCTATGATATTAATTACTAATTAATAACTATTCAATTGGGTAAATTGATTATTCCATACTAAATAAAAATTTTATCTTTGTTTTTCTCGACAAATATGTGACCTATATAAACCTACGACAAATAATATCGATTGATGGTAAGCTTTCATGTCTAATTATATCATATATAGGTTTTGAAGAGGTAGGGTGAATGCTGCTGCAAATGTTACCGTTACTACTAGCGTCGATAACTACACGGGCCTTTCTTGCTTTACTCAAAGCATCCTCTTCTCCTTTGTTTCTCTCATCACATGCTCTCTTTTGTGAGATGCCAAGGAAGTAGGAACAATGCATATACCCTTTCTGCTTATAATTATTAACTAGTCCAAGTTTGGTACTTTCTCATAAATATCATCTTGAGCTCGTCGTAACTAATTCTATTTTATTAATATCTTCAAAGTAAGAAATTCTAAAATACATATGATCATTTTGATAAGTTTTAACTTAAAAGAACAATAATTCTTAAAAAAACATGTTTTTGTAACAAAAAAAAGAAAGAAACACATTAATTTTTTTAAAAAAGAGTTTTGATTAGATACATTGTTCACTCTTTATTTCAAATCAATACAATTTTTCTAATTTCTATGTTAGTTCTCTTTATTTTTTATCCAATAAACTTTATTGATAATAGAAAAAATATGCTTTTCAAATTAAAAAAATTAATATGGAAAGAGAATTTTAACTAAAAATATATATTTTTCCCAAGAATTCAAATAACTATCTTTATTACGAAAATATATTTTTAGTTACCCGTAATGTAACTTTATAGCTTACGGTATAAGCTAGTGCTTGGGATTGTAATGTAAACAAGAAACTAAATTGTAATGTACTAAAAGAGAATTCATTTTTATCTTCATACAAGTAAATAAAAAATAAAAAAAACAACCATGTTATTAGGTTAAATATTTACACTTGCATTTATTTTTATTTTTTACAAAAAACAAAACCCAACTGTTTCAGCCTTTAATTAGCTTGAACAAATATTCTTTATGTGATTTATTAATTCAAATATTTTTAATTCATTTTTTTAAAATAAAAATATCATTTTTTTCAATTTCCAATTTAAAAATTTCATGCTATCAAAACACATGTACACATGCTATCAAAATTTTTTTTTATTTTAAATTTATTTTAAAAACAAACAATACCAACATCTCAATAAAAAAAACATGAGAGACTATAAAATTAATACATTAAAAATTAAACGCGTTTGAAATACTTTTAAAAACTTAATTTTTTTAAATGATATTAAAAATGATAAAAACAATGTAAATATATTAAAAATATATTTTTTTGAATTTTTGTTATTTTTTTCTTATTTTTGATTTTTTCTAAACATTTATCAAAAATATTGTTTAAAAATTAAGTAGCAATATCTATCATACTTAAGTAAATATGTTTATTTTTTTAAAAAAAATTATCATAAAGAATGTGAGATGCAATGCTTCTATCATAGATATGAATAAACCTCACTTGTCTACGTAAAGTTTTTTAAGGGTAATAAAAAAAACATTAATTAATTTTTATTCTTAATTCTCATGTGTAAAGTAAAGCATAACTTCCTAGCAAGGTAAAGGATTTCGCAACACAAAAGTGAAAAGGAAAGGAGATGTTATTATTTTTGCACTTTTGTTTATATTTTTATAAAAGGAAATATTGATACTTTGACCTGCTAGGAAGTTATGCTACACCCTTAAATAAAACAACATTTCAATGTATATAACATTTCATTGCACATAAAATATTGTGCACAAATTCATAAAATGCTATATATTTAGTGAATGAAATTAAAAAATTCGATAACAATTTTTTTAAAAATTCTTTATTTTTTATTTGTGACCAACAAATCATTCCAAAACAATGAATATTTTTTTAAAAAATAAAACTGGATTTTATTTGATAGAAAATTTGGGATCAGTTGTAAATCTTGTTCACAAATCTTAGCAAAATTTTTAAAATATTTTTTATTATTGAAAAGTTTTATTATTATTATTATTATTATTATTATTATT
>Ga0325403_1007084_pt1 | contig 10710 bp, 9 predicted proteins | sample PopdelMetagenome_19_FD_205665 | JGI IMG/M metagenome (GOLD analysis project Ga0325403, IMG submission 205665) | Populus deltoides microbial communities from Bellville, Georgia, United States - Xylem-PdKOR-R4 | ecosystem: Host-associated > Plants > Phyllosphere > Stem > Wood/Secondary xylem...
AATAACTGAACAGTGTTCCAATTTGAATTGAATCAGTATCTCCTTTCTAATCTTAGCCGTTTCTTTGTCCTTTCACTTTCAATAGTTAATCACATCAATCAATCCTTTGAATTGTGAGATATGCCTGAATTTAAAATGAACATTTACAATAAATTAAAGCTATCTTATATTATCAGATCTGTTATTATAAAACATGCTCTAGTTAAGGAGTTATTGATACTTCAAGTGCAAAATGATGATATAAAACCTTGATAAAAATGCACTTTTAAGTACTAATCAAAGAGATAAATGTTGAAATCTCTTCAACAAATATAAACCTTATATATCAAAGCATCAATATACATCTTGTTTTTAACTTTTTCTTAAGGTTGAATAAGTATCTATATGGAATTAAACAAATATTGAATCAATGAATGTTTTATTAAAAAAAAGACAATAGAAATTTACTTAGGATGGATATATAATGTTTAATCTATATTAGACTAAACCTCTAACGTTTTCCTTAAATTGTAAATATAAAGGTAAATGCTTCATTAAGTCAAAGAAGAATAAAAGGAATATCATCTCAAATTTAAAGACAATATTCATTTAAAGCTTCTCCATATGTTTGATATGCAACTTGTGAGAGCATATATCTTTGAAAAAGTGACTTATTTCCTTGAATGCATTTTATATCCTTTTTGGCAATAAATCCATGTAAGTAAATGGAATGAGTTTATATAAACACATGACAGTCATGACTCTTTTTTTTAATACAATCTTACATCCTTCAAATTCACCAATCTAGATATGTTCGAAGCATATCCATAAGGAAAACACAAACTTTTAAGCCATTAATAGACAAGTATGTCTAAGGCAAAACTGACTTTGAGCTTTACGACCCGTGCCCTATTATAAACCAAATCTATATTCTTATGGTGACAAAACAAATGTATATTCATTCTAATCTCCATGTTGTCCTTTGTCTTCCCTTTCACGTCAATCACCATGTTAAAAATGTTTTCAAACACGTTCTTTTTGGTATGCATGACATCCAGATTCTACATGACTCTAGCCTCACATATATCTTCGATGATAAGTTGTAAGCCATGTGTGTCACTAGCCAACAAAAATAAGGTGCAATAAATGATCCAAATGGATTGAATCCATTTGTATATAAACCAAGATGTACATTCCATGGCTCTATTAAAAATTGGGGATGCACCCTATTGAACTACTTTCAAGCTTCACCATTTAAAGGGTTCACCATGACTCCATCCATCACACAATATAAATGATGTTATGTCATGTGCTCAATAATTATATTTAGAGACATAAATAACCTTCGCAACTTAGGAGTAATTAGGAAGTATCTCTGTTTTCTATATGTGAAAAAAGTCATTCCCTACCAGTTTTAGGTTTATATTAAGCATGCCTACAAGTTCTACACTTGGTATAATCTATATTTTCATGGTAATACAACATACAGAAATTTGGACATATGTCAATCTTTTTAGTATCGTAGGCCAAAGAGTTTCATCATGAATTTATCAATATAAAAGTTTCTTTTCAGCTTATTCCTTTCAGGTAAAATGCTTTTCGCCCATTTAATATAGCTATCACAACCAGCTTCACTCAGCCAATGATCCAACTTAATGGTGAACACATGTGTACCAAACAATAATTTACTATGATTTATGTACTCATCACAAAATAGTTTGTCAAAATCTTTTAAAAGTATAAAAAACCTAATTGCGTCTACATTTGGTTCTTCATCTACACTTGAACATTTACCTATATAACCCAAATCAATTCTCATTAAATCCATCACTATACTCTTATAAGGATTACTATTATCATCTACAACTTCATACACGTTATTAGAAGTAAAAGTTGATCCAACCATCTTTTGTACCATGGTCTCGTAAGGAACATAGGGTTTTTCGTATGTAAACCAATATAAGTATTTTTTCATGAACCTTTTTTTTATATAGAAAATGCATCGTAATAACATTTACATTAAGGAGCTTTTATTTTTACACCTCTTATATAGATATATAATAATACCACCCCTACTAATATTTTTCAGATTAGATAGCGCATAATTAAAAAAACCCCAACCCCATTATAATAATCCATCTTGTGTAACCCTTCGGGTGAAATCGATAAATCTAAGAACGATCATCCATTACTTATATGAATCCTGTATAGAATATTGATGACAACATGTATTAATTAATAATGTAAATATTATAGAATGTATATCATGTATCTATCAGAATAGGAAATTAATATAGGATGTTGTAATCATTACAGTTACTCATGTATCTATTAGAATAGGAAATTAATATAGGATGTTCTAATCATTACAGTTACTGCAGTGTTCTGCTGCCTATATATAAATAGGAAGGTTGGCTAAGGCACAACCTAACACATTCCATTATTCTCAACTTGGTATCAGAGCCACAAAACCCTAAAATAAATTAAACCTACTTTTCTCCCAACCTCCCAGCCTCCCTTCTTCAATGGAACAGCTGCCACATACATCTTCAAATTCTGCAGCACCAGCAGTCCAGCTTTCTTCTTCTCCGGCAGTGCAGCCCTCTTTTCTTGCAGCGCCTCCTGTGCTTTCCTCTGCTGTGTCACCGCCTGAAATCTCCTCTACCATAGCTGGTGAACGCCTCCTCTTGCAGCCCACGTCTGTTGCCTCTACTGCCGCAAGCATTATCTCCCTTTCTCACACTCATCAAGTCATCTCCCTCAAATTAACAAACACCAATTATTTATATTAGCGTATGCAGATGCTGCCTTATCTCATAGGCCAAGGAGTTTTTGGTTTTGTTGATGGCTCCAACACATGTCCATCAACACATGTTCTTGCTCATGATGGTATCTCTCTTCAGGTAAATCCGCTTTTTCAAACATGGAAACAACAGGACCAACTCATTCTAACTGCTCTTCTTTTCTCCCTATCTATGAAAGTTTTGCATCTTGTTGTTGGCTGTCAAAGTTCTTGTTCAGCTTAGGGCACTCTTGAGTGAGCTCTCACTTCTACCTCAAACTTTCGTATTATGCAACTTCATGGCTCTCTTCAGGATCTTCGACAGGGTGATGAATCAGTAACTCAATTTATGCAAAAAGTGAAAGCCTTATTTGATGAATTGGCCACTGCTGGTCGGCCAGTTTCACTTGAAGATTTCAATTTATATGTGTTTCGTGGTCTTCGGGGAGAGTTTAAAGACTTAGTTACCAATCTTATTACCAAGGCTGAACCTTTATCATATGCAGATCTTCACAGCCATCTTCTCACACATGAATTTCTTCACAAATCTTCTACTTCTATACATGCTCTTTTGCTTCACTTGAAGACTTTTGGCAATTCTGGCCGCAGCAGGGGCCGCTTCAACGGTGGTAGGCATCCCAACCAGTCCAACAGCAGAGGCAACAGATTTGCTGGCTCCAGACCTGATCACCGCAGCTTCCAAAACTCCTTCTTCGGTGACAATAGGCAGGGCTCTTGGCAGCACAATAGGGGGCAGAATCCATGCTACCAACTGTGTCAGCATTTCGGCCATACAACTCCCCATTGCCCTCAATTCCAGCAGCGAGGTTATGGCCAATAGCCTACTGCCAATCTGGTACAGCGCAATCTCTCCTCAACTGGTTCTGTTGATTGGTTTCCAGATACCGGTGCCAATCAACACGTCACACCTGATCTTGCCACCTTGACTGCTTCAGAACCATATCTTGGTAATGATAATTTGCATGTTGGTGATGGTAAGGGCCTCCCTATATCTCATCTCGGTCATACAAAAATATATACACCACATCATTCTTTCACCTTATCTAATGTTCTTTATGTTCCTGCAATTACGAAACCTCTGCTCTTTGTTCAGAAATTTTATCTTGATAATAATGTTTATTTTGAATTTCACCCTCGTGTGTTTTATGTCAAGGATCTCAACATCCATGAAATCCTTCTCTCAGGTCAGAGTAAAGATGGTCTCTATGCCCTTACCAAGTCTTCCGTCACGTCAGTTCCTCAAGCCTATTGGTCTCCCTACACTTCTGCCTCTGCCGATTTATGGCATCGTCGACTAGGTCATCCTACTACATATATTTTTCAATTGTTAATCTCAAAAAATAAGATCATTTGTAATAACAAACGTCTTAATTTTCAATGTCAAAGTTGTCCTTTAGGAAAATCATCACGTTTGTCTTTAGAACCTACGGGTCACAAAACTTCTGCTCCGCTTGAATTAATTTTTAGTGATGTATGGGGCCCTACTCCTTTTTTTTTCTTCAGATGGCTATCGTTATTTTGTTATCTTTGTTGATGCTTATACTAAATATGTATGGTATTATCCTCTCGTTGCCAAGTCTGATGTTTACTTTGTTTTTCATCAATTTTAGACTCTCGTTGAACGTCAATTTTCATTAAAAATAAAATCTGTTCAAACTGATTGGGGCGGTGAATACCGCAAATTATCCATATTTTTTCAGACTGTTGGTATTCATCATCGTCTGATTTGTCCTCACACTCATGAACAAAAGGCACAGTAGAGCATCGTCATAGGCATATTGTGGGAACAGGTCTTACTCTTTTAGGGCAATGTAAAGCACCTTTTTGATTTTGGAATTATGCTTTTGAAACCTCTGTTTATCTTATAAATCGCATGCCTACTCCTGTTCTTGCCCATTGCTCTCCGTTTGATTGTTTATTTCACCGGTCTCCTGATTATCATTTTCTGCGTACTTTTGGGTGTCTCTGTTTTCCTTTTCTGCGTCCATATAATAATCATAAATTGGATTTTCGTTCTTCTCCATGTGTGTTCTTTGGATATAGTTCCTCCCATCTTGGTTATCGATGTTTTGACATTGCATCTCACCGTATTTATATTTCCCGTCATGTTCGTTTCCATGAACATGTGTTTCCTTTTGATAATTCTGAACAGATTGCAAAGGTTTCCACCACAACCCCCATCCTACCCGCTACTGTCACCCTTTCAAACTTGTTAAACCACTCACCACCACCCACTTCCATCAGCCACCCAAACAGCCCACAGCACACAACTCTGCCACTCCAAACAGCCACCCGACCACAGCTCCCGACCATCCCTTGGCCATCATCACATACTTGTTTATCTAACCCTTATGATGCAGATTTAGGTCGTAAATTGATCTCCTCTCCTCATGGTCTTGGGGCACTCTCTAGCCCCTCCTCTGTTTCGCCCACCCTGGCCAGCATTCCTGCAGATTCGATCTCTGCCGACAGCCCCTCCTCTGCTGATAGTCCTATGCTGGAGGCTGCTTCTTCGTCATCCTCTCCTGCAGGTCTACAACTTATGGTTGATTTATCTTCTTATCAGCTGCCACAGGTCTCCACACTGCCACCATCTTCCCTTGCGTCTCCACCAGCACGCAGCAGCCATCCTATGGCTCTTAGACCGCGGCAGCCGAAGACAGCAAACCTGGCTGCTTTCGCTGCCGCTACCTCTGCCTCCACACGGGTACTGCATTCTCCTTCTTCTGAGCCCTTTGCATTTTCTGATGCTGACCGGTATGTAGTTTGGCATAATGCTATGTGTGATGAGATCGTTGCTTTGCGCTCAAATCACACTTGATCTTTGGTTCCGTTTCATTCTTCTATGAATGTTGTTGGCAGTAAATGGGTATATCGGATCAAACGTCATGTTGATGGTAGTATTGAGCGCTATAAAGCGCACCTTGTTACTAGAGGTTTTACCCAGTAGGAAGGTATTGATTATTCTAAAACCTTCAGTCCAGTTATTAAGCAGGCCACTATTCGATTGGTTTTCTCTATTGCGGTTTCGTGAAATTGGAAGATTCATCAGCTTGATATTCATAATGCCTTCCTCAATGGTGTTCTTACTAAAGAGGTCTACATGAAACAGCCTCCAGGTTTTATTGACTCTTCTCTTCCATCTCATGTGTGCAAATTGCACAAATCATTGTATGGTTTGAAACAGGCACCGAAAGCATGGTACACTCGTCTAAGTGTTTTTTTGCTCTCCATCGGTTTCCGAGCTTCCAAGGTTGACACCTCCCTGTTTATCTTATCTGATGGTACTAATATCTTTTATCTCCTGATGTATGTTGATGATATTCTGCTCACGGGTAGCAACTCTGCTATGCTCCATCACCTTATACAGTTACTCAGCTCTGAGTTCAAGCTTCGTGACTTAGGTGTTGTTCACTACTTTCTGGGTATTGAAGTTCAGTCTACCAGTATGGTTTAATGCTGCGTCAACATAAATATATTCGTGACATCCTCACCCGAGCTGGTATGACTTCCTGCAAACCAGTTGATACTCCAGTCTCCCCTTCGAAAGTCATTTTATTACCGGATCATTCATTTCTGATCCTACATGATTTCATCAAATCATGGGTGCTCTTCAATATCTTACCTTCACCCGTCCAGATATATGCTTTGCTGTTAACAGAGTCTGTCAGTTTATGCATGCTCCTACAGATTCTCATTGGGCCGTTGTCAAATGTATTTTATGCTATCTTAAAGGTACGACATCTTATGGTTCCCGTATCACTCGAGGCTCCTCTTTTGCTCTACATGGCTTTATAGATGCAGATTGGGCTGGTAGTATTGATGATCGCAAGTCTACGAGCGGCTATCTTGTCTTTTTTGGTCAGACGCTGATTTCTTGGAAATCCGGCAAGCAACGCACTGTTGCTCGCTCCTCTACTGAGGCTGAGTATAAAGCCCTTGCTGATGGTACCGCTGAAGTCATTTGGCTTCAATACTTGTTAACAGATTTGCAGGTTCCCTCAGTCTCTGCTCCTACCATTTGGTGTGATAATCTTGGTGCTACCTATCTCTCAGCAAATCCTATCTTCCATGCTCGTACTAAGCATGTTGAAGTGGATTATCACTTTGTCCGTGACCGTGTTGCCAAGAAAGAAATTCAGATTTGTTTTGTTCCCTCTCGGGATCAACTTGCCGATGTCTTCACTAAACCGCTTCCTGTTGCATCCTTTACTGCTTTTCGGTTCAAGCTTCGGGTTGATCCCCCACCCTCAGCTTGAAGGGGCATATTATAAAATGTATATCATGTATCTATCAAAATAGGAAATTAATATAGGATGTTGTAATCATTACAGTTACTGCAGTGTTCTGCTGCCTCTATATAAATAGGAAGGTTGGCTAAGGCACAATCTAACACATTCCATTATTCTCAACTGTAAACTAAACAAATTATCGGTACCTAATTAATTAGCTATCATCGGTTGAATTTAAACCTATCTAATCTATTTTAATGATACCCTTTAATAATCATCAATTTGCTCTAGAAATTCAAATTCTTCCAAATTTATCGAAACTTTCAACTTAACAATAAAATTGACAAAATGTGAAATGTACCCTTTAAATAACCCATTATTTCTTTCATTATAAAATACCTAAGTTACAAAATTAAACTCAATTTCATCAAATGACAAACAAATATATTTTTTTAAAATCTCAAACAAACCCTAACAAGTACAAATCATACATTCATACAACAAATTTCTATAGAAAAAAACTATAAAATAAGTAAACACACAAATAAACTACATATACTACACAAAAATACCAAAACACATTAACATAAAAAATGGGTAGGCTTGCACACTTAATGTAGCGAATCTTTTTTTTTAAATTAAATCAGGACAAGGATACTGACAGACTGTATTGGGTGATTGAATTTGTAATGATGAAAGCTTAACATAAAAAATGGGTAGGCTTGCACACTTAATGTAGCGAATCTTTTTTTTTAAATTAAATCAGGACAAGGATACTGACAGACTGTATTGGGTGATTGAATTTGTAATGATGAAAGCTTAACATAAAAAATGGGTAGGCTTGCACACTTGATGTAGCGAATTTTTTTTTTAAAAAAAATTAAATCAAGATATGGATACTGACAGACTATGTATTGAGGTGATTAAATTTGTAATGATGAAAGCTTAACATAAAAAATGGGTAAGCTTGCACACTTCATGTAGCGAATCTTAAAAAAAATAAAATTAAATCAGGACAGGGATACTGACAGACTATGTATTAGGGTGATTGAATTTGTAATGATGAAAGCTTGATTTAAAACAAAATGAGGGGGGTGTTGTTTAATTTTCTAATGAAAGAAAAATAAAGAAACAAGAAGAAATGAGAGAGTGGGAGTGGGGGGGGTTGTGTGATAGGTTATAACTTAAACAATACCAATGTAAATTAATGAAGATAATTTTTCATCAGTAATTTCATTAGTAATATTGACACGTCAGATTTGCCGACATAATTAACGAGAGAATATATACCTACTCAATTTTGTATATACCTACTCAATTTTTTTTCATTCTTTGAATTCCGCCAGTATTTCTTTTTGTATTCACTGAGAGAACTTTTTGTATTGTTGAATACCCGATGGAAACAACACATTTACGTTCACAGCAACCATCACCACTGCTCCATTAAGGCGTTATTACCATTGTATTTGTTTTCCATTATTTATCGAATATTAAAAATTATGTTTCATTTAAATATTAATTATTTTTCCTACTAATAATATCACCATCACAATCATTATTTCGCTAATTAATAATTGAGAATCTATTGCAAGTTAGAATTGCATGATTCTAAACTTTCTTCCTTGATTTAGTATTGTTTTCACAAATGGTTGTCCACATTGCTCAGCCGAGCAATATTCCTATAGCCTTCTTGTAAACGATGTGGAATCATGAGTTAATATCATCTTTGAAGGGTACGCTACTTTCAACTGTACTGTAACGTTCACAATTTTACAAAATATTTAGAATGAAGGTTGAGCTATTTTCAACTGTGTAACGTTCACCATTTTTTTAATATTTTTTAAGACGAAATAACTTAATTTTTTGAGTGTTTTTTATTTTATTTTCGAGGTTACACTACTCGAGATGTATAATCATATTTATTAGAGTAGGTTAAAAAAACCATAAAATCAATAGGTTTTTTGAAATTATACTTGTTTCAATTTTTTTTTGACATGTGTAAATTTAAAGAAAGATGTGTTTTTCTTTTCTTTTCAAATATTTTCATCTTATTGAATATTTTTAAAAAATTTAATTTAATTTAATTTTTTTTATTTTAAATTAATACTTTTTAATGTTTTTAGATTATTTTAATATATTAATAATAAAAATAATTTTTTAAAAATAAAAAATATTATTTTAATATATTTTTAAATAAACACCCACAACCACAATCGAATATTTTATAAATTCTTTGCAAAGTTTTGCACCTTACCAGGCGCAGGTTAGCAAGAGGCTAGTGTATAAACTGTCAACCTCGTTCGCGACTTTTATAGGGCTGTGGACCACTGTTTCTTAAATTCCACTGGTGTTTCTCTTGTATACATGAAACAGGAGAAGAAGTGAGTGGAAGTGGTCCTAATGATAATACATGAAATATTCACAAGTCTTTTTTGTGCTTCTTTATATCATCTTCCTCATCACATGCCTTCTCCTAGATGCATTTACTCGTGGACCCCCTGGATAGCTGGTTGATGTTAACAATTTGGCAATTTTCCTTCTCTTTTTTCTCGTTCTTTTGGGCTGGATGGGAACCCTAAATTTTCCAACTGTTCAGTATATTTGCATATAGCTTATAGTCCGGATGGATAGAAATGTCTCTGGCAAAGGTTTTCTAGGGTCCACAAACCAAATTACCTTAGTGAAAGAAGAATTTGATGGGTTTCCTTCCATTTACTGGATTATTGCTGAGTTGCAATGTACTTATTTCCTATCATCAATATTTGGACAAAACTTGGCAAATTAACGCGTTATTCTATTGCCCTTAAGATCTTAGCTCGCAACCACACAATGAACTGAACGCCTCAACAGGGTTTCTATTTGTCCTTAACCTTAGGGCTGATATTTCCAAGGGTACTATATATTTAGATCCAGCAGCAATGCTAGATCCTTTTTGAATGGCCATGGGGTAAATTTCCTTTCTTGAAAATTACAGCCGAGGGCTCTTTTTAGCTTACAGTACAAGTTCACTGCAGCTCTGGCGATTTAAAAGGAGTAAATATTTTGGTACTTTGTTCGACAGCTGGAATAGATACACAGTATGGAAACAAGGGCTGGTCACCTCACCTCCATGGTCGTCCTTTATGACAATATTCGGTAAAAAGCTCTGGAGTGAGAATTTCTCAATGTAGTTTGTGAACAGGTCCTCAACCTAACTGATGTTGAATTTGTTCTTCCATTTTTTAGTATTTGTTGAAATTACATAGTTTTTTTTTTTAACAAATTCCTAAGGTTGCTATAAATAGTCGGTGTCTTTCCTCTGTCTGGCCTGTCAAAATATTACTTCGTAGACTTTTTACTATCGATCTACGGATAAAAGCCTTTGGAGACATCTCTTAATTAGCCAGGGATTTTGATTCAAGGCAGCATGAACACGACACGACTCTGAGTCCTACTTCCTCCCACGTCCACTTACTTCGGAGAATGGTCAATGGCTACAAGTCTGCATCATATCTTCCCTTCAGTTGATGGATTAATTAGAATTTTTAATCTAAATAAATTAATCATTGCAAGCGTTTTTTATTGGGAGGTTTTTTTTTATTAATTAGTACTAAGGCAAGTGGAGTTCTCATTACTTGCGGGAGGCATTTTTGGCACTTTGTTGCGAACACAAAGCAAATTATTGTGCCCAAGTGTCGGATGCCATGGTTAAAGTCT
>Ga0325403_1007089_pt1 | contig 10707 bp, 7 predicted proteins | sample PopdelMetagenome_19_FD_205665 | JGI IMG/M metagenome (GOLD analysis project Ga0325403, IMG submission 205665) | Populus deltoides microbial communities from Bellville, Georgia, United States - Xylem-PdKOR-R4 | ecosystem: Host-associated > Plants > Phyllosphere > Stem > Wood/Secondary xylem...
CACAAGGCAAATTGAGAGATAATTAGTATGGAGCAGTGCCTCTCTTGATTGGAAACTAAGATTAGTAGTAAAGATTATATGGAACTTGAAGAAAAATATATGCACTATTAGTTTCTTCAAATAATCATTAGCATCATTACAGACCTTCCACCACATTGAAGCTACAAGCCTTCCAAGTGGTCCACGTGGAATCATTATGCTTCACCCCCCATCATCTTATTTTTTTCACCTGTGTTTAATTACCAGTGCAAAATTTATTTCTGATGGACATCAGGACACAAAAACAAGAGAGAAAGAAAACGAGTAAATGGTTCAATTGGATTATATACAATTATTAAAGGATGCTTAATAAAAGTGGATCCGTGGCGCAATGGTAGCGCGTCTGACTCCAGATCAGAAGGTTGCGTGTTCGATTCACGTCGGGTTCAATTCCCTTCCTTCCACCTTTTTTCTTTTGATTTATTATTATAACTTTTAAAAGGCCCCCGGATCTTATCCATCTCTAACAATCCAACCCCTATTCTTTCTAAAATTACCTATTTTTCCAAACATTTAAGAACCACTATCAAATCTGACCCCCGTTTTTTGCAACCCCAAAAATTTGGTAGCACTGCATTTTCTACAAGTCTCAACGTTATATATCCTTCTTCATTTACTACACATATTTCAAAATTTATGATACTCATTAAATCGAGATGGAAAATGTTCAAACAGGCGATCAATTTTTAATAGAATTTATTTACATATTCAATAGTTGAAATGATATTATCAAATTATATCTAAAAATAAAGAATTTAAAGAATCTCTACTAAATCCAAAAACAATTTTAAAAATTTAAATGATAGTTATGGTTATAATTGTTTTAGAACAAAATCACAAATATTTATTTTAAAATATGAAATGATTTATTATATTTTACGAACCAAAAATAAATATAATATGATAATTATAAAAAGCATTAAAAGGCATGAGAGAAATATTGTAGATATATCCACTGTGAATTCTTTCTCACTTTGGTTATTGAAGCTTTTTCTCCTGGATGTAGTTCGTTTTATTGCAAAATTAACTGCTAATTGGCTTGGATTTGTTAGTCAATAACAGGATTGAAAGATGAAGGATCAAAATGAAAAATGTAAAAAATAGGGTATTTATAAAGTTTACACAAAAGTTCACTTTGATCCTTATACTTTTCAAAAAAAAATTCGGTTCCTTTGGTTTTTGAAATTTCAAGTTTGGTCCTAGACTTCATTTTCCTTACTTGTTATTTCTAAGTTTGAAAGAGGAGAAAAAGTTATCGATTTCAGTAATAGAGAGAGAAATTCTCGATTTATACTAATTTAGTCCACAATAAATATTGATCTTGATATCAATGAGTTCCACTCTATTAAGAAAGCCTCACCAATGTGTTATTTAGCCTTCCCGTCATATGAGATTGATGATTTGAGCTCATAATTTATTTTATTTTGATTTTTTAGATATGTTTTTGGGTTATTTGAGGTCATATACGAGTTTATCAAGATATATAGAGTGTTATATAAGCGTTTTTGGTAAAAAAAAGATAGTTTGAAAAGTGAATTTCTAAATAAAAAAATCCACCACCCTAGATGTTTTGTCCACCGCTATGGTTGGATTCCAAGAAAAAACAAATGATATGTTGTCTGCTTATAATTATTTATTTCAAAAAATTAGAGATTATTAAGTTGTATGTCCATTTTAAAAAATAAAATCAGCCTAAACAAGCGAGTCTAGGTTGAAACACACAAGTGCCTAGGCTTAAAAAGCATAGGCATTCTAAGGCACTCGACCCTTGCATATGTGTTTGAACTTTTTTTTATTTATTTATTGGTTTGTTTTTTTGTTTTTTAATATTTTTTAATTTCATCATTTAATTATGAGTATTTATTGAGTTTTTTATTGGTTTTTTAATTTTAATAAATTTTTAATGAAATCTAATGATATTTTTAATGTAATATGATTTAATTTTTACTTAGATTTTTATGATACCAGGAGACATTTTTTCTATATAGCCCCACTTAATCTTTTTATTATTTTAAATTTATTTAATTTATTTTCTATGCTTTTTTTATTATTATCATTTTTATTAAATAAAATATTAATTCTAAAAAACAAAATTATTAAATATAATCAAGTTCATGACTTATATTTCAAAATAAGATATCTACATCCACATTTATCTCTCAACTTTTTACTTTATTCTTTGGTTAATTATCATATATTTTTTACTTGATTTTCCAATAAAATTGTATCTTTTTTTATTATAATATTGCATAATATGTTTATTTTATTTAATTCAATTGCTTTCATATGCATGTCTATTTTTATTATTTTTTGATTAAATTAAAAATTAATTTTAATAAATAAAGTTATTAAACATAACTGGATACATGATCCATATTACGAGATTAAATATCTTGACCTAAATTTATCTTTTGATTTTTCCAGTTTAGTTTTTAGTTATTATTAACTATTTTTTTTAATATTTATTAGCATAAATATTTATTTATTTATTTATTTAAATGTATGCATTAAATTTTCAATTTACAATTAATATTTTTTTATGTTAAAAAACATGTTGAAAATTCTGCATATTTATTATTTTGTACTGGAGAAAAATTTATCTCACGATAACTAATATTTTTAAAATAAAGTTAAAAACTCTTTATACTTTTGTAAAATAACATTTCCAATTTTTATTCCATTTTTCGTGATTTATTTTATTTTTTGAACACCCCCTCCCCAAATCTTACCATTATTTGTCATGAAAGCCCTTATTCTCTTTTAAATCCTATATGAACCCCTTTTCTATACGAAGAAGATGTAAAAACTGTCATCTGATACTGATATGTTGAGATGAACTTTAAGTGCAAATCCTCAAACCCCCACTGTTGCATAACCAAGAAAAATGCTATCACCACACTCTCTGCAACTCTCGATGCTCCATTCTTCTTCTTTTACCCATAACGTTTCTCTAATTTACAATCCCACCCCTTCTCTTCCATGGCATCCAATGAAATATTCTCCAACACAGGTATCCTGTGTTTCCACCCGACCCAAAAAGAGACCGGTTCCAACCGACGAGAAATCGGAGGCACAAGAGCTAGTTCGGGTCCTTGTGAGGAGTTTCAGTGACAAACAACCTCTGGTCAAGACACTTAATAAGTATGTTAAAGTCATGAGGACTGAGCACTGCTTTATGCTGTTTGAAGAGCTTGGCAAGACTGACAAGTGGCTTCAATGCCTCGAGGTTTTTGTGCTTTTTGGCTCCTTGTATTGAATCTTTGTGTGTTCTTAGCTTGTGGGTCCTCGATATTAATAGGTTTTTATTTTTGTTTTGTTTAAATTTCTTTTCCTTGTACATGTATGATCTGGGTTTGGTTCGTTTTTTGATTTAGTTATTGGATGAGTAAAAAATTGGTTTTTAAGTGAGTTTTTTTCTTTTCTTGACTCTGTTTTCTTTGTCCTTCGAGCTCTGCATAGACCCAAAGTTTCCACACCATATAGTATCAAGCTGTAATTAAAGAGTGGAACTTCTTATGTCATATTCTTTATGTAATTAGACATCATGGGTTATTATTTTAACCTAAGATAGTTCAGAGGTTTGGCAATGTTCGTGTAATTAAATTCAATTGTGTTAACTAACAGTAATGCACTTAAGTAGAGGAAAGTTTTGAATTGCAGTGAGTTTGTTGCGAATCCTGTATCATTTCAAATACTTGTTAAACATTAGTCAGACTCGGAGTCATGGCATTTCTAAGAAGTTAGAATATAACCATCTAGCTGTACACACGACCTGAAATGAGATGAAAGGTTGTTTACTTACAAGGTGCATGCTCAGGTGTTCAGATGGATGCAAAAACAACGGTGGTATGTGGCGGATAATGGTTGTTATTCGAAGTTGATATCAGTTATGGGAAAGAAAGGTCAAACCCGGATGGCAATGTGGCTCTTTTCTGAGATGCGTAACAGTGGATGCAGGCCAGATACTTCAGTCTACAATGCACTCATCACAGCCCACCTTCACTCCAAAGATAAAGCTAAGGCTTTGACTAAAGCTCTTGCATACTTTGAGAAGATGAAAGGTATTGAACGGTGCCAACCCAATGTTGTGACATATAATATTATTTTGAGAGCGTTTGCCCAAGCTCGAAATGTAAATCAAGTCAATGCTTTATTTAAAGATCTTGATGAGAGCATTGTTTCACCTGATATCTATACATATAATGGTGTGTTGGATGCATACGGGAAGAATGGGATGATCAGAGAAATGGAATCTGTACTTTCTCGCATGAAAATTGATCAATGTAAGCCTGATATTATTACTTTTAATTTGCTGATTGATTCATATGGGAAGAAGCAAGATTTTGAGAAGATGGAACAAGTTTTTAAGAGTTTACTAAGGTCCAAGGAGAAACCAACTTTGCCTACATTCAATTCTATGATAGTAAATTATGGGAAGGCACGGCTGAAAGATAAAGCAGAGAGTGTTTTCAAGAAGATGGCTGATATGAGATACACACCAAGCTTCATCACATTCGAAAGTCTCATCATGATGTATGGAATTTGTGACTGTGTTTCTAAGGCCAGAGATATATTTGATGATATGGTTGAATCAGGAAAGGAGGTCAAAGTTTCAACTTTAAATGCCGTGCTTAATGTTTATTGTATGAATGGTTTGCATATGGAAGCGCATGTACTCCTTGAAAATGCACGTAGTATTGGGGTGCCTCCAAATTCATCCACATATAAAATTCTTTACAGGGCCTACACCAAAGCTAAAATGAAGGAGCTTGTGCAGAAGTTGCTAAAGCATATGGACAAAGATGGTATCATCCCTAATAAGAGGTTCTTTGTGGATGCTTTGGGAGCTTCCAAATCTTCAGGGGCAAGTTCGGATTCTACCATTCCTCTCAAAGATTCAAACAGTCCACAGAACGTTGCCAAGACTTTGGAAGAATGATTGGTAGTTTGCTTTATGGTTTCTTCTTATCTTTTCCAATTCAGAAGGATTTGAAAAGTTTGTATCACAAAGGAACAGTTGGCTAGTTTAGCCCCTGGCAGCTCGACTGCTGAAATGATTTTGCCAGCATGCAGCGCGGTATGTATTTATCACCCTTTAATTAGCCTCCTGATCATATTTTCTATCCTTCATGGCTTCATGCTTTGTTTCTTGAAAAGCAACATCCTTCCGCTAACTTTACTTTTATCTTGAAATTCAGTATGTCCCAAAATATCTTGAATGCAGTACTTGTTGCACCAGCTCTTTTTGTGGAGCTTCTCTGTCCGCATTTCAATTTAGGGTTCACATATTCTGTGTAGGCAATCCCGACAAACCAGGGTTTCAGTACTTTAACTGCTGGTGTTAAAATATCTGCATTCTTTATGGATAAATAAATTATCCTTATGGCCAAACCTAACTGCTTGTTTCTAGACTTGACTTGTTTTTTTTATTTGTTTCAGTGATAACATTGCTTGTTGGCTTTAACTTGAAATTTAAGCTAAGAGACTTAGCCAATTTACATGCAAAGATTTAATGCTGCTAGTGTTTCCTTTTGCTACCCTAAAAACCAACCCAGAAAAAATGAGATCCTGTTTCAGCAAATAACCATGGCTGGAATGGTTTTGGTGTTTTAATTAGTAAACAGGTTAACATTCCAGTGGCCACCATCTCCTTCCCTGTTTACTTGTTTTGTTTGCGAAACCTACATTAACTCAAATCATTATGGGAAAACCTTGAACATGGGGACTGGTCTTATCTCGGTTGCCAAGATAGCATTGTTTATTTTTTTGGTGCAAGACAAGATATTAGTGTCCAAGCCATTCTTTTTTATCTAAATTTATTGCAACTTACAGCTGACGGTATAACTGCAGCGACTTTTTTAGCGTTCTCAAAGACCAGGCTGGGATGTTCGACTAAATATCTGCAGATTAGGATGACCAATCTGATTGCAGCCACATTCCCTTGGCAAAGAAAGGAACCCGTCATTTGAATTTTCTCGCTTCTTGTGCTTCTGATGACACCAGCTTATGATAGTCCTGCTAATTTATCTACCTCCATGTAACAGCTTGAAATTCTCGGTTCAGATGTTCTTTTTTAAGAATATGAAACTGTCATCTTTTAGATGGATTCTTTCAATTTCATTTGTCACAGAGTCGGGCTACTGCAACCTCTATTCCAGGTTCAACCTGTGATTTCACATCACAACTAAAAACAAAATGAGCAATAGCAGTAAATTTGGGTGTTGCATGGTTGGCCAAAAAGAAGTTAGGCACAGTTTAATCATGAGTATGATAATGAGATATTATTCTGGGTTTTCCTTGCAAAATTGGAGTACACAAGGTGAAAATAAAAGTCACATCTAACTTGAATCTAGCAAATTCATTTGGAATAAATAGGTCAATTTCTCTGTAACTATGAAATCGATTAAAATGAAAATTTACACGGCGTGTACAAATGCACAAGGCTACTTTTCAATTTTAGATACAGAGCAATTAACAATAGAGCACCGTCTCTTGCATTACACTACACGTTTGTACAATCACAAAATACTTCGAGACCAATAGGGTAGGCAAATGCGGCATCTTCTAGGCAATGACTAATTGGATTATATAAATCCAGTCAATCTTCATCTGATTCTGCAATCAGCGATTTGTCCATTAGAATAAAAGACATAATACAAGGACGCAAGGACAGTTCGATTATTAAGGGTTTTCAGACTAAAATGAAGGGCATGCTCATCCATGCAGCAAGTAAATCATATCTTCCAGAATATCATGACAGTTGCATTAAAAGCGTACCATTTATGGCTTCCATGTTATCTTCCTTGAAGACACCAAGGGGTGAACCCCGGACAGAGAGAAGTATTTCACCACGTTTAGGCAGCCTTTGAGTTTTTGGTGTCATCCCAATGGACAGCCGCTGACTGGTAACCTGCAACAACAATGAGGAATGTCAGCCACTGTGGACATTTCAGGTGCTTAAAATTAAGAAGGCAAATTGAATTGCCATCCAGATGCACCATCAGACCACATAGATGCAAGAACAGAGGATGAAACCCTTTAAGCTTCAATGTGATCGCTATCACAATCTTCCATGAGAGCTCATGAGACAGGCCCTAGATCAGCCAATTTCGAGCAATGGCGCTGCATAGCAGCCACTAAATCTATCATCCAGTGGAAAAGGCTTTTGTGAAAACCTGTGCAGCAGAAACATGTTTTTCTTAATGTTCCAAATCTTTCCACCCAAATAGGGTCGCTGGCTATATTACATGGAAAACTCAATTGCCCATGAGAATTTGATTTGCTAAAAGATTATCTAAACTTCCAACCACCAACGAATAACACGTGCACTGGTCTTGACTGTTCTAAGAGTTCTTCATCACACAATGCAATAAAACACTCACTTGCAGTTTGCAATATCCTACTGTAAGAGGAGCTACAGTAATTTATGAAACCTTAAGGAAAGTCTTGCCTTCCACTTGATCATTTATATTTGCTTGCAGAACTTTATAAAGGAAAAAACAAGAGGAAAAAAAATAAGGTGAAGATCAAGGAGTAGCTACAAACCCCAGGGGTTCGGAGACCATCATGCATCCCAAGCATCTGAGAATCAGGTTGACCCTCCAAAACCTATGGAAAAAGAAATGTCAATTGATGTATGATAAAGAATGGGATTTTGCCTTAATCTTTGGTGTTTTGAAGGCCTACTAGTGCATGTTTTTACAAGTTTAAATCATGAAGAAGCTCGTTTAGCTAAATCTGAAAAAATGGGACAGTTTTGTGTTGCCGTTTCTTTAAAAGGAGATACAAAGGTTAGAAGTATTCAAGTTCTTCGACATTCAGGGAATGCGTAATAAGGTTCAAACTCCAGACTTTTCATCTTCAAACAACAAACTTCAACCAGTAAACTTGTCATAAAGAGAAGAAAACCTTCAACCACAGCAAATGCAACAAATATAACAAGCAAAAATAAAACATTTTTTTTTTGAAAAAAATGGTTCTTGAAAAAAAAAATTCTGTTTCCATTTTATTTTCATAAGATAAAAAAGAAAAACCATATAAAACATACAATGTCTGTCATCTGCATATTATCCGCAGCGCCAAAGATGCTTGTTTTCACTGCCACCAACCAAGCAACCATGTCAGATACACAACTAACTTCAATAAAGACAACATCCCATCTCCATTTCTTTACCTGCATTGCTTGATAATCCGAAACGACCAACAGATAAGTTAGCAGAACAACTAGGGTAAGCCAAGGACAAACGGCGTAAGAGAGAAGCATTTATGTTTGCCCCATCTGATAAATCATCAACATTGTCATTCCACTTCACAAGAAACTCTCCATTTTCCTCATTTCTTTCAATAGACAAGTTGGGCAGGTTTTCTTTAAAAAACTGCAAAGCAGGTGTATTCAGCTGTTCCTTACTAAAATAAGAGCGCAGCAATCGCAATTCTGTTAGCAAATGCTCGATTCCCACATCACGCATTGACCTAATTGCCACAATTTGACGCTCCACTGCACAAAACAAATTCGAACCCAATTTTAACCCAAAAAAAACCAAATTTCTTGTTCTAAAACCCCACTATTCCCTTCACAGATACGAATAATTGCTTGAAGAAACGAAAAAAAAAAGGTTCGTAATTCTCAACAAAAACCCCAGTATTAAGTAGTGCTTATTTAACAGAAAAAAATGAAATGAAGAAAAAACTTGAAAAAGAGTACCTTCTTGGTCGATTAATGGAAAATGTTTGGGTTCTTCAATTTGGGGCTGGTTCTCTTGGTTACTTGGTGCAGATTCTTTAACCGTCCTTTTAACTCTCCGTCTAGCCATTTTGTGCCAAACAGATCTTAGAGAAGAAGAAATTAAGCAATCAAATTGAGAAAGGAAACCTAATTCAAATGAAAATGTGAACAAACAAAATCATGAAGGTTTTCGAAAATTCATTGTTTTTTTTTTTTGGGAGGGAGGGGGTAGCAGACGAGGAAGAGAAGCATGAGATCAATACATGCGGCCCATGGGTTCAAAGAGGCATCAAGCCCATTCTTCAATTTTTCTCCGTATAATATAACTACGAGTCGATGATCCGACTAAACTTTCCTGTTTGGAAATTTGGAGTTCGATCTAATTATTATATTCAAATCATTTCGTCATTTTTGTAATTATTACCTTTGGAATAGAATTCCAAATTAATTTTTAATGTAAAAAAAATGGAGTTAAAAGAAATAAAACACAATTAAACATGAGATTTTAATGGATTCTTGTTATGATAATTTAGCTAATATTGTGGGATAACATCTTGAAAACTTGAAAAAAAAATGAACTGATTTTAATGTAGTTCTAGCGTTGGGGATTTGATTTGGAACCCAACTTGTCTGCCTGCGGATGCTTATTTTGTTGGGTTCATGGCGGGCTTGGTTTTAGGTTTGTGGTTAGTTGCGGCTGAACTGAATCACATGCAAGTGGAGCATCTCACAAACTGCATTTAGAAAATTAAATATCATATACCTGAGTTTCTGTCGGCAAGCATCATAAAATAAATAAATAAATAAATAAATAAAAAAGATATACTGTAAATTTAGTGGTAAAATTAAAAAATAATAATCTCGAGGCCCATCAAAACAAATCAAGCACCAGCCTAAATACACACAACAAGGCCCACCTTAAAAACCCACCAAAAAACAAAAAAAACCCTAGCATTTCACATCCCTCCTCCCTGTATAAATTCCTTCACTTTCCCTCACTCATCTCTTCCCTGCAGCGCGCCCCACTCCCAAAAACCCTTAACCCCCATAGCCAGCAGCTACAACCGCTACCATGAAGTATAACCCAAGGGTCTCCTCCTCCAGACGCAAGAGCCGGAAGGCCCACTTCTCGGCGCCATCCTCCTTGCGCAGGATCCTAATGAGCGCTCCTCTCTCCACCGACCTCCGCCAGAAGTACAACGTCCGATCCATGCCTGTCCGTAAGGACGATGAAGTCCAGGTTGTTCGTGGGACGTACAAAGGACGCGAGGGGAAGGTGGTTCAGGTTTATCGTCGAAAGTGGGTCATCCACATCGAGAGGATTACACGTGAGAAGGTGAATGGGTCAACAGTTAATGTCGGTATCAACGCGTCCAAGGTTGTTATCACGAAGTTGAGGCTTGATAAGGATAGGAAGTCTCTATTGGATCGCAAGGCAAAGGGACGTGCTGTTGGAGACAAAGAGAAGGGCACTAAGTTCACTGCCGAGGACATCATGCAGAGTGTGGACTGATTGGTTTGTTTGAAATGAAATATTTTGTTGGCAAGGTTTTGAATTATTTATCTATTTCCTTGATGTATTTTTGAATATGTTTGGAGACTTCAAGGTTATTTAATGTGACCTGGATTTTGTTTCTTCCTGTTCCTCTTGTTTTGTTTCTACTGCTGAAAGTGTACTTGGTTTCCTCTGAAAAGAGCGAAAGTTGGGTATGTATCTGTGTGTATTCCGTATATTTTTAGACTGTAGATGGCTAGTTAGGGTTTTTTGGTACATAGTTGGGGTTTAATTGGTTGGATTCTGTAGATTTCCAATTGGTTGAAACTCCAGCAGGAGCTTGGAAATAACTAGTTGAACTGAACGTGTATGCTAAAGTTATGCTCTAAGTCTTGTGTAGAAGCAGGGATAGGACTGGGAATTCGGTCGGGAGTTGGGTCTGTGGTTT
>Ga0325403_1007091_pt1 | contig 10707 bp, 7 predicted proteins | sample PopdelMetagenome_19_FD_205665 | JGI IMG/M metagenome (GOLD analysis project Ga0325403, IMG submission 205665) | Populus deltoides microbial communities from Bellville, Georgia, United States - Xylem-PdKOR-R4 | ecosystem: Host-associated > Plants > Phyllosphere > Stem > Wood/Secondary xylem...
AGATGCCAGCGTTAGCCGTAGAACTGGGCTTCTTGGATGAATTTTGGGTCCTCGGGACCCTGTTTTCGTTAACGGTTTCTGAGCCAGCAGTAGTCTATGTGCTCTAAAGATTTCAGCGTCAGCCGCAAAATTAGTGCCCGAGATGATTTCTGGTTGCCAGCAACGTATTTTTCGTTAACGGTTTCTGTGTCAGCAGTAGTCTATGTGCCTTGAGGATTTCAGCGTCTAGCATAGAACTGGGTTTCAAGGATATTTTTGGGACAGCAGGGACTCAATTTTCATCAATGGTTTCTCAATAAGATGTAGTCTATGCGTGTAGAAGATGTCAGTGTCAGCTGTAGAAGTGGGTTATTGAATGATTTTTCGGTCCCTAGAGACCTAGCTTTTGTCAACATTTTCCGAGCCAGCAGTAGTCTATGTGCTCTGAAGATTTCAGCGTCAGCCAGAGAACTAGGCTTCTTGGGTGATTTTTTGGTCTGTAGGGACTCAGTTTTTTTCAATGGTTTTTGAGTCGGTAGTACTCTATGTCCCTTGAAGATTTCAGCGTCAAGCGTAGAACTGGGTTTCGAGGATTATTTTTGGGACAACAGGGACTCAGTTTTCGTCAACAGTTTCTCAGTCAGCAGTAGTCTATGTGCGTAGAAGATGCCAGCGTTAGCCGTAGAACTGGGCTTCTTGGATGAATTTTGGGTCCTCGGGACCCTGTTTTCGTTAACGGTTTCTGAGCCAGCAGTAGTCTATGTGCTCTAAAGATTTCAGCGTCAGCCGCAGAATTAGTGCCCGAGATGATTTCTGGTTGCCAGCGACGTATTTTTCGTTAACGGTTTCTGTGTCAGCAGTAGTCTATATGCCCTGAGGATTTCAGCGTCTAGTATAGAACTGGGTTTCGAGGATATTTTTGGGACATCAGGGACTCAATTTTCATTAACGGTTTCTCAATAAGAAGTAGTCTATGTGTGTAGAAGATGTCAGCGTCAGCCGTAGAACTGGGTTTTTGGGTGATATTTGGGTCCCTAGAGACCTAGTTTTTGTCAACGGTTTTCGAGTCAGTAGTAGTCTATGTGTTCTGAAGATTTCAGCGTCAGCCAGAGAACTAGGTTCCCGTGTTGATTTTTATGCTACAGCGACGCATTTTTTGTTAATGGTTTCCGCATCAGCAGTAGTGTATGTCCCTTGAAGATTTCAGGTTCAAGCGTAGAACTGGGTTTTGAGGATTATTTTTGGGACAATGGGGACTCAGTTTTCATTAACGCTTTCTCAGTCAGCAGTAGTCTATGTGCGTAGAAGATGTCAGCGTCAGCCGTAGAACTGGGATTCTTGGATGAATTTTGGGTCCTCGGGACCCAGTTTTCGTAAACGGTTTCAAGGCAGCAGTAGTCTATATGCTCCTAAGATTTCAGCGTCAGCCGTAGAACTAGGTTCCCGTGATGATTTTTGGGTCGACAGCTACGCATTTTTTGATAACAGTTTCTGCTCTTCAATAGTCTATGCACCTTGAAGATTTCAGCATCAGGCGTAGAACTGGGTTTTGAGAATTATTTTGGGACAGGTGGGACTCAGTTTTCGTCAACGGTTTCTTAGTCAGCAGTAGTCTATGTGCTTTGAAGATTTCAGCGTTAGCCAGAGAACTAGGCTTCTTTGGTTATTTTTTGGTCTGTAAGGACTCAGTTTTTTTCAACAGGTTTTGAGTCAGCACTAGTTTATATCCCTTGAAGATTTCAGCGTCAATCGTAGAACTGGGTTTCGAGGATTATTTTTGGGACAACAAGGACTCAATTTTCATCAACGGTTTCTCAGTCAGCAGTAGTCTATGTGCGTAGAAGATGCCAGCGTCAGCCGTAGAACTAGGCTTCTTGGATGAATTTTGGGTCATTGGGACCCAGTTTTCGTAAACGGTTTCTGAGCCAGCAGTAGTCTATGTGCTCTAAAGATTTCAGCGTCAGCTATAGAACTAGTGCCTGAGATGATTTCTGGTCGGCAGCGACACTTTTTTCGTTAACGGTTTCTGTGTTAGCAGTAGTCTATGTGCCCTGAGAATTTCAGCGTCAGGTGTAGAACTGGGTTTCGAGAATTATTTTAGGACAGCAGGGACTCAGTTTCGTCAACAGTTTCTCAGTCAGCAGTAGTTTATGTGCGTAGAATATGTCAGCGTCAGTCGTAAAATTAGGTTCTTGGATGATTTTTGGGTCTATAGAGACCTAGTTTTTGGAAACAGTTTTTGAGCCAGCAGTACTCTATGTGCTCTGAAGATTTCAGGGTCAGTCATAGAACTAGGTTCCCATGATGATTTATGGGTCGACAGCTTCATAGTTTTCATTAACATTTTCTGCTCTTCAGTGGTCTATGTGCCTTGAAGATTTCAGCGTCAGGCGTAGAACTGGGTTTCAAGGATTATTTTTGGGATAAAAGGGACTCAGTTTTTGTCAATGGCTCTTGAGTCAGCGGTTGTCTATGTACGTTGAAGATGTCAGCGTCTGGCGTAGTAGTGGGCTTCTTGGATAATTTTTGAGTCCCGAAGACGTAGTTTTCGTCAACAGTTTATGAGCCTGAAGTAGTCTATGTGTGCTAAAGATTTCATCATCAGCCGTAGAAGTGGGCTTCTTGTGTGATTTTCTGGTCCGTAGGGACTCAGTTTTTATCAATGGTTTTTGAGTCAGTAGTAGTCTATGTCCATTGAAGATTTCTGTGTTAGTCGTAGAATTGGGTTTCGAGGATTATTTTTGGCACAGTAAAGACTCAATTTTCGTCAATGGTTTCTCAGTCAGCAGTAGTGTATGTGCGTAGAAGATGTCGACGTCAGCCGTAGAAGTGGGCTTCTTGGGTGATTTTTTGGTCCGTAGGGACTCAGTTTTTGTCAACGGTTTTTGAGTCAGCTGTAATCTATGTCCATTGAAGATTTCAGCATTACCCATAGAATTGGGTTTCGAGGATTATTTTGGCACAGTAAGGACGCAGTTTTCATCAACGATTTCTCAATCAGCGAAAGTCCATGTGCGTAAAGGATGTCAGCGTCAGTCGTACAAGTGGGCTTCTTGGGTGATTTTTTGATCTGTAGGGACTCAGTTTTTGTCAATGGTGTTTGAGTCAGCTGTAATCTATGTCCATTTAAGATTTCAGCGTTAGCCATAGAACTGGGTTTCGAGGATTATTTTCAGGAGAGCAAGGACTCAGTTTTCATCAACGATTTCTCAATCAGCAGTAGTCTATGTGCGTAGAAGATTTCAACGCCAGCCGTAGAAGTGGGCTTCTTTGTTGATTTTGTGCTCCGCAGGGACTAAGTTTTTGTCAATGGTTTTTGAGTCAGCATTAGTCTATGTCGATTGAAGATTTCAGCGTTAGCCGTAGAACTAGGTTTCGAGGATTATTTTTTGGACAGCAAGGACTCAGTTTTCATCAACGGTTTCTAAGTCAGCAATAGTTTATGTGCGTAGAAGATGTCGTCGTCAGCCATAAAAGTGGGCTTCTTGGATGATTTTGGGGTCCTAGGGACGTAGTTTTTGTCAACGGTTTGTGAGTCAGCAGTTGTCTATGTGCGTAGAAGTCGGCTTCTTGGATGATTTTTTGTCCCAGCGACTTAGTTTTCGTCAACGGTTTGTGAACCAGAAGTAGTCTATGTGCGCTGAAGATTTCATCGTCAGCCATAGAAGTGGACTTCTTGGGTGATTTTTTGGTCTGTAGAGACTCGGTTTTTGAGTCAGCTCTAATCTATGTCCATTGAAGATTTCAGCGTTAACCGTAGAATTGGGTTTTGAAGATTATTTTGGCGACAGCAAGGACTTAGTTTTCATCAACGGTTTCTCAATTAGCAGTAGTGTATGTGCGTAAAAGATGTCGGCGTCAGCCATTGAAGATGCCAGCGTCAGCCGTAGAAGTGCGCTTCTTGGATGATTCTTGCGTCCCAGGGACTCAGTTTTTGTCAATGGTCTGTGAGTCAGTAGTAGTCTATGTCCATTGAAGATTTCAGCGTTAGTCGTAGTACTGGGTTTCGAGGATTATTTTTGGGACAGCAGGAACACAGTTTTTGTCAACGATTTCTCAGTCAGCAGTAGTCCATGTCCATTGAAGTTTTGAGCATCCGGCATAGTAGTGGGCTTCTTGGATGATTTTTGGGTCCCAGAGACCTAGTTTTCGTCAATAGTTTGTGAGCCAGCTGTAGTCTATGTGCTCTGAATATTTGAGCGTCAGCCGTAGAACTAGGTTCCCGTGATGATTTTTGGGTTGGCAGGACGCATTTTTCGTTATCGGTTTTTGCGTCAGCAGTAGTGTATGTGCCTTGCAGATTTCAGCATCAGGCGTAGAAATAGGTTTCGAGGATCATTTTTGGGAGAGCAAGGACTCAGTTTTTGTCAACGGTTTCTCAGTCAGCAGTAGTCTATGTGCGTAGAAGATGTCAGCATCAGGCGTAGTAATGGGCTTTTTGGATGATTTTTGGGTCCTAGGGACTCAATTTTTGTCAACTGTTTGTGAGTCAGCAGTAGTCAATGTCCATTGAAGATTTCAGCGACATATGTATAACTAGGCTTCTTGGGTGATATTTTTGTTCGTAGGGACTCATTTTTTGTCAACGATGTTTGAGTCCGCAGTAGTCTATGTCCATTGAAGATTTTAGCGTTAGCCGTAGAACTGAGTTTCGAGGATTATTTTTGGGACAACAGGGAAGCAGTTTTCTTCAACAGTGTCTGAGTCAGCAGTAGTCTATGTGCGTAGAAGATGTCAACGTGAGTTGTAGTAGTGGACTTCTTGGATGATTTTTGGTTCCTAGAGACCTTGTTTTCGTCAACTATTTGTGAGTCAGTTGTTGTCTATGTGCTCTGAAGATTTCAGCGTCAGCCATAGAACTAGGTTCCCGTGATGATTTTTTGGTCAGTAGCGACGCATTTTTCGTGAAGGGTTTCTCCGTCAGTAGTAGTGTATGTGCCCTGAAGAATTCAGCGTCAAGTGTAGAACTAGGTTTCGAGGATTATTTTTGGGACAATAGGGACTTAGTTTTCGTCAAGGTTTCTAAGTTAGTACTAGTCTATGTGCGTAGAAGATGTCAGTGTCAGGCGTAGTAGTGGGCTTCTTTGATGATTTTTGGGTCGTAGAGATCTAGTTTTCGTCAACGGTTTGTGAGCTAGCAGTAGGCTATATGCGCTGAAGATTTCAGCGTCAGCCGTAGAACTAGGTTCCCGTGATGATTTTTGGATCAGCAGCGATGTAGTTTTTGTCATTAACGGTTTCTGCGTCAGCAGTAGTGCATATGCCTTGAAGATTTCAGCGTCAGGCGTAGAACTGGGTTTTGAGGATGATTTTTGGGACAATAGGGACTCAGTTTTCATCAACAATTTCTCAGTCAGCAGTAGTCTATGTGCGTAGAAGATGTCAGCGTTAGGCGTGGTAGTGGACTTCTTGGATGATTTTTGGGTCGCAGAGATCTAGTTTTCATCAACGGTTTGTCAGCCAGCAGTAGTCTATATGCGCTGAAGATTTCAGCGTCAGTTGTAGAACTAGGTTCCCATGATGATTTTTGGGTCGGCAGGGACGAAGTTTTTGTCACTAATAGTAGTGGATGTGCCCTGACGATTTCAGCGTCAGGTGTAGAACTAGGTTTCGAGGATTATTTTTGGGACAACAGGGACTCAGTTTTCATCAAGGTTTCTCAGTTAGCAGTAGTCTATGTGCCTAGAAGATGTCAGCATCAGGCGTAATAGTGGGCTTCTTTGATGATTTTTGGTTCGTAGAGATCCAGTTTTCGTAAATGGTTTGTTAGCCAGCAATAGTCTATGTGCGCTGAAGATGTCAGCGTCAGCCGTAGAACTAGGTTCTCGTGATGATTTTTGGGTCGGTAGCGACGTAGTTTTTTTCATTAACTGTTTCTGTGTCAGCAGGAGTGCATGTGCCTTGAAGATTTCAGCGTCAGACGTAGAACTAGGTTTCGAGGATGATTTTTAGGACAGCATGGACTCAGTTTTTGCCAACAATTTCTCAGACTACAGTAGTCTATGTGTGTAGAAAATGTCAGCGTCAGGCGTAATGGTGGGCTTCTTGGATGATTTTTGGGTCCTAGAGACCTAGTTTTCGTCAATAGTTTTTGAGTCAGCGGTAGTCTATGTCCATTGAAGATTTCAACATCAAGTGTATTAGTGTGCTTCTTGGATGATTTTTGGGTTCTAGAGACCTAGTTTTTGTCAACGGTTTATGAGCCAACTGTAGTCTATGTGCTCTGAAGATTTCAGCGTCGGCCATAGAACTAGGTTCCCACGACGCATTTTTCATTATCGGTTTCTGCGTCAGCAGTAGTGTTTGTGCACTGAAGATTTCAGCGTCAGGTGTAAAAATGTGTTTCGAGGATTATTTTTGGGATAACAAGGACTCAGTTTTCGTCAAGGTTTCTAAGTCAGCAGTAGTCTATGTGCGTAGAAGATGTCAGCGTCAGGCGTAGTAGTGGGCTTCTTGGATGACTTTTGGTTCGCAGGATCTAATTTTCGTCAACGGTTTGTGAGCGAGCAGTAGTCTATGTGCGTTGAAGATATCAGCGTCGGGCGTAGAACTTGGCTTCTTAGATGATTTTTGGGTCCTAAGGACCCAGGTTTCATCCACGGTTTTTGAGTCGGCAATAGTCTATGTGCCTTGAAGATTTCAGCGTCAGCTATAGAACTGGGCTTCTTGGAAGATTTTTGGAACAGAAGGGACTCAGTTTTCGTCAACGGTTTCTCAATCAGTAAAAGTCCATTTGTGTAGAAGATGTCAACGTCAACCGTAGAAGTGGGCTTTTTTGATGATTTTTTGGTTCCCTGAGACCCAGTTTTCATCAACGGTTTTTTAGCCAGAAGAAGTCTGTGCTTTCAAGATTTCAGCTTTAGCCGCAGAACAAGGTTCCCATGATGATCTCTAGGTTGGCAGCGAAACATTTTTTGATAACAGTTTTTGCCTCAACAATAGTCTATGTGCTACGAAGATTTCATCGTCATACGTAGAACTAGGCTTCTTGGATAATTTTTGGGTCCCAAGGGCCTAGTTTTCATCAACAATTTATGAGTCGGCAATAGTCTATGTGCCCTGAAGATTTCAGAGTCAGCCGTATAACTGGGCTTCTTGGATGATTTTTGGGACAGAAGGGACTCAGTTTACGTCAATGGTTTCTCAGTTAGCAAAACTCCATATGCGCAGAAGATGTCAACGTCAGCCGTAGAACTGGGCATCTTGGATGATTTTTGGGTTCCAGATACCGAGTTTTCGTCAACAGTTTTTGATATAGCAGAAGTCTATATGCTTTAAAGATTTCAGCGTCAGCCGCATAACTAGGTTCCTGTGAAGATTTATGGGCGACAGCGACACATTTTTCATCACCGGTTTATGCCTCAGTAGTAGTCTATGTGCTCCGAAGATTTCAGCATTAGGAGTAGAACTAGGTTTCGAGGATTATTTTTGGGACAGAGGGACTCAGTCAACGGTTTCTGATATAGCAGAAGTCTATATGCTTTAAAGATTTCAGCGTCAGCCGCACAACTAGGTTCCCGTGAAGATTTATGGGCGACAGCGACACATTTTTCATCAACGGTTTATGCCTCAGTAGTAGTCCGAAGATTTCAGCGTTAGGAGTAGAATTAGGTTTCGAGGATTATTTTTGGGACAGAGGGACTCAGTTTTCATCAACGGTTCCTCAGTTAGCAGTAGTCATTGTGCTCTGAAGATGTCAGTGTTAGTCGTAGAACTGGCTTCTTGGATGATTTTTAGATCCTCGAGACCTAATTTTCATCAACGATTTTTGAGTCGGCAATAGTCTATGTGCCCTGAAGATTTCAGCGTCAGCCGTAGAACTGGGCTACTTGGATTATTTTTGGGACAGGAAGGACTCAGTTTTCGTCAACTGTTTCTCAATCAGCAAAAGTCCATGTGCGAAGAAGATGTCAGCGTCAGCCGTAGAAATGGGCTTCTTGCATAATTTTTTGGTTCCCAAAGACCTAGTTTTCATCAACGGTTTCTGAGCCAGCAGAAGTCTATGTGCTTTAAAGATTTGAGCGTCAGCCGCAGAACTAGGTTCCATGATGATTTCTGGGTCGGCACTGACACATTTTTCGTCAATGGTTTCTCAGTCAGCAGTAGTTTATGTGCGCTGAAGATGTCAGCGTCAGGCGTAGAACTGGGCTTTTTGGAGGAGTTTTTGGTCTAAGGATCCAGTTTTCATCAGCGGTTTTTGAGTCGGCAATACTCTATGTGCCCTGAAGATTTCAGCGTCAGCCGTAGAACTAGGTTTCGTGGATGATTTTTGCATCCTAGGGAACTAGTTTTCGTCAACTGTTTCTGAGCCCATAGAAGTCTATGTGCTTTAAAGATGTCAGCGTTAGCCGTAGAAGTGGGCTTCTTGGATGATTTTTGGGTGCTAGGGACCTAGTTTTCTTCAACTATTTTTGAGTCGGCAATAGTCTATGTGCCATGAAGATTTCAACGTCAGCCGTAGAACTAGGCTTCTTGGATGATTTTTTAGGTCCCAAGGAACCAGTTTTCGTCAATGCTTTCTCTATCAACAAAAGTCCATGTGCGAAGAAGATGTCAGCGTCAGCCGTAGAAATGGGCTTCTTGCATGATTTTTTGGTTCCCAAAGACCTAGTTTTCATCAACGGTTTCTGAGCCAGCAGAAGTCTATGTGCTTTAAAGATTTGAGCGTCAGCCGCAGAACTAGGTTCCATGATGATTTCTGGGTCGGCACTGACACATTTTTCGTCAATGGTTTCTCAGTCAGCAGTAGTTTATGTGCGCTGAAGATGTCAGCGTCAGGCGTAGAACTGGGCTTGTTGGAGGAGTTTTTGGTCTAAGGATCCAGTTTTCATCAGCGGTTTTTGAGTCGGCAATACTCTATGTGCCCTGAAGATTTCAGTGTCAGCCGTAGAACTAGGTTTCGTGGATGATTTTTGCATCCTAGGGAATTAGTTTTCGTCAACTGTTTCTGAGCCCATAGAAGTCTATGTGCTTTAAAGATGTCAGCATCAGCCGTAGAAGTGGGCTTCTTGGATGATTTTTGGGTCCTAGGGACCTAGTTTTCTTCAACTATTTTTGAGTCGGCAATAGTCTATGTGCCATGAAGATTTCAGCGTTAGCCGTAGAACTAGGCTTCTTGGATGATTTTTTAGGTCCTAAGGAACCAGTTTTCATCAACGGTTTCTCAGTCAGAAAATTCCATGTGCGCAGAAGATGTCAGCGTCAGCTGTGGAAATGGCTTCTTAGATGATTTTTGGGTTCCAAGAGAACCAATTTTCGTCAACGATTTCTGAGCCAGCAGAAGTCTATGTGCTTTAAAGATTTGAGCGTCAGCCGCAGAACTAGGTTCTCGTGATGATTTCTGGGTTGGCACCGACACATTTTTCATCAACAATTTCTTCCTCAGCAGTAGTTTATGTGCTCTGAAGATTTCAATGTCAAGAGTAGAATTGGGTTTTGAGGATTATTTTTGGGACAGGAGGGACTCAGTTTTCACCAATGGTTCTTCAGTCAGCAGTAGTCTATGTACACTGAAGATGTCAACGTCGGCAGTAGAACTATGCTTCTTGGATGATTTTTGGGTCCTAGGGCCCAGTTTTCGTCAACTATTTTTTAGTCGGCAATAGTCTATGTGCCATGAAGATTTCAGCGTCAGCCGTAGAACTAGGCTTCTTGGATTATTTTTTAGGTCCCAAAAACCCAGTTTTTGTCAACGGTTTCTCAGTCAGCAAAAGTCCATGTGCGCAGAAGATGTCAGCGTCAGCCGTGGAAGTGGGCTTATTGGATGATTTTTGGGTTCCTAGAGAGCCAGTTTTCGTCAACGGTTTCTGAACCAGCAGAAGTCTATGTGCTTTAAAGATTTGAGCGTCAGCCGCAGAACTAGGTTCCCATTATGATTTCTAGGACATTTTTCATCAACGATTTCTGCCTCAGCAGTAGTTTATGTGCTCTGAAGATTTCATTGTTAGGCGTTAAATTGGGCTTCTTGGATGATTTTTTGGTTTAGAGACCCAGTTTTCATCAACAGTTTTTGAGTCGGCAATAGTCTATGTGCCTTGAAGATTTCAGCGTCAGCCGTAGAAGTGGGCTTCTTCGATGATTTTTGGGTCCCCAGGGACCCAGTTTTCGTCAATGACTTCTGAGCCAGCAGAAGTCTATGTGCTTTAAAGATTTCAGTGTCAGCCGCACAACTAGGTTCCCGTGAAGATTTTTGGGTCGGCAGCGACACATTTTTCATCAACAGTTTTTGCCTTAGTGACTCGACCAAAAGATTGATGTCTTCTCCCAAGTGTAGGAGTGTCGAAGTAATAAATAACCTAACAAGACCGGGGTGGAACCACAGGGAGGTTAACTATATATATTACAAATAACAACAACAACAACAACAACAATAATAATAAGGTTAAAGAGAGCTTTGAGATGTGATATTGATGTAAGGATTAAACAAAGATAAAATAATTGTCAAAGTTAGAAGATCCACTAATGGTATTTCAAATAAGTATAGTATAAACTCTTTTTATTACTCAATTGGAAACCACACACAAAGAAGGTTTCAATCAGATTATAAATTGTTAACATGATTTCATTAGTTATCTTATTCGAATAATGTTAATATTTGTAAATGTTGTCAGGCATTCATGATTATAACTTATGTTAACAACAAATCAAGTTCCTTTCATAGCACAGGTGTCGGTTATACCATACGGTTGGGCTATGAAAGTGCCAAGTATTTGTTGTACCAAGGGTTAT
>Ga0325403_1007094_pt1 | contig 10705 bp, 8 predicted proteins | sample PopdelMetagenome_19_FD_205665 | JGI IMG/M metagenome (GOLD analysis project Ga0325403, IMG submission 205665) | Populus deltoides microbial communities from Bellville, Georgia, United States - Xylem-PdKOR-R4 | ecosystem: Host-associated > Plants > Phyllosphere > Stem > Wood/Secondary xylem...
TTCAGCACTTACTGGGATGTTTCTAATGAAAGTTTTGTTTGGATATTCAAGTATCTGACGTCTTTTGTTTTCGACTGTTTTAAGATAATAGATATTTTGAATTCGTGCTCTAGTTGGATTTTCAATTATCTCTGCCTTGCGTGAATGCATTCCAAATCTGTATTATCTCATCTATATGGATAGAGTTTTACTCTGCAACTCAACCAGGTTGTTTACAATATTTTCTTGAGGTCTGTGCATGTTCAATCTCGATGGGGTAAATGTTCGATGGTGGCAATTGTCCTGTGACATTGTTTCCTTTGCGAGGGAAAACTGTATAGTAACGAAATCTGTTGGTGGTGGTGGAGGTGGCATGGTAACTGTAACACTGTAATGATGGTCTTCAACCCCTAACACAGCCATACCTGATGTAGAGAAGTTCTTCGAACGAAGGCAAGAAAAAGAGAAGGCCTCTTCTTCCTTCTTTGGTTTTAAGGTCCTTTCGAGCATATGGTTTCTCATGCCTTTCTTCCAAATCTGTTTTCTTGCTCGATTTTGTTAAATGACTTGTGCAAACATGGGCATGTTGATGAATTCTAGCACCAATATTCTGCTTGAAGGCTTGAAATCCTGCAGAAAGTTTGGCCGTGACCGAAGGAACGCCTAGACGTTTAACAGGCAACAATCCTTCTAAAATCTTGAATCGATAAGAACTGGGTCACCGTGTAATTAATCTCCAAATATGTTTGTGGAGGGGATCGTAGCTTCTTGTTGCTCCTGCAACATAGAAAAAAAAGTCATGCTTAAGCTATTTTTCCCCTCTTAGCAGTAAAGGAATCCTTTCCAAATCTTTCTGCTGATTAAAACTATAGAATGATGCTACCTCCACTTTTATCATTATTCCCGCGCTTTAATGTGCTTCTTTTTATAATTTTCCACACCATTAATTAGTGTTTAATATTTGTTTTTACTTTTTTAAAAAAAATTTGAAAAAATTTGAAATTTTTATTTTATTTTTTTACTTTAAATTAATGATTTTTTGATGTTTTCAAATCATTTTAATGTGCTGATTTCAAAAATAATTTTTTTAAAATAAAAATAATATTATTTTGATATATTTCCAAGTAAAAAACAATAACATCCACACTTCCAAATAGAATTACAACAAGAGGCATGTATTTTGATTAACTACATAATTTTTAATTTTTTCTTCTCAAATTGATAGCATGGGCTTGCAAGTTATAAATTTTTATCTAAACACAAGACACCATGTCAAGATTTGCTTATGATTGTTTTATAAAATTACTTAAAAAAAATAAGATAGAATTAATGATAATTATTGACATAAACTTGACTTTCTACTTCATTATAAATAAATATGATTACAATGTAAGATTAATGTTATTTTATTTAAGTGTGTTAATTTTTGCAGTCAATAAGAATAAAATTAAAAAAATAATTTTAGCTAATAAGAATTAAAAAAAAAAAAACAATATAAACAACACATCTACACTCTCGTATAAGAGGATACATTATGCATTGTCAATCCCCAAACTTTTTAGTTTTTTTAATTGATTATGTAATGGGCTCCATAATAAGCCCAAACATTAAATCGAGCCCACATGGTCAGCTAACAAAAAACAAGGGTGCACGCATCCAAAACCAGAAGTTCAAGAACTCGGAGGTATAACCCGTCTTGACCGACCCGAAAAACACCATCTTTCCACCTGAGACAAACCGCCAAAAATGGCTTGCGCAGAGAGCAATGGTGCCACCCTTCTCCATCTCCTAACCCTTCTATTACTAACAATTTCACTGCCCTATAAATCACTGTCCATTCGAATACCGGATCATGTTTCCACCGCCATTAGAAACCCGCCACCCGATTACCCATTAAAAACAGCAGTTTTCGCCCTCGGTTGTTTTTGGAGATCTGAAGCCGTGTTTGGTTGCTTGAATGGTGTTGTACGGACCACTGTTGGTTATTGTGGCGGATCCAAATTGAACCCCGTATACAGAAGCTTAGGTGATCATGCAGAGTCCGTACAGGTCTCTTTAAAAAAACGTTGGAAATCTGCTTTTGATTGTATTTATTTATTTTTCAGTCAATTTCTTTTGAAAACAATGCTTTATTAACTCAGCCTGTGTAGACTAATGCAGTTTTGTTATGTGTTGATATATATATATATTGATAATGAGAGAATTTCTTGTTGAAATGTATTCATTTGGGCAAATAGAATCGTGGGTTTTTGTTAGAACTTGATTTAATTCTGTGTAGTACAATTTTTTGATAAATGCTTATATAGATTTTAGACTCGGTCTGTGTAGAACAATGCAATTTGACTATGTTTTTTCGCGAATCTATTTATTGGGCCATTTGGAACTATGTTTTTTTGTTATAATTTGATTAATTTTAGGTGAAGTGAAAAATTGTTATATAGAGTCATTCTGTGTAAAATAAAGCATTTAGTTGGTTGGTGTTGTGGACCGCATTGTTATGATTGGATAGCATAATAGGTCCGAATGTGATTAGTTTGGTTTGCATGGAACAAGTCTGTGTATGAAATTTTGTGTTTTCTCGATTTGTTTGATGTGGGTTTTTGTTAATGTGTTATATAGGTAGAGTATGACCCGAAGGTGATTAGTTACAGTCAACTCTTGGAGGTATTTTGGGCTAGTCATGATTCAAGGCAAGTGTTTGGGCAAGGTCCTGATGTGGGTAATCAATATAGGTAAAAGGTCATGACTATCACTAGCATTTTCTTGTTTAATGTGATTAGTACTGTTTTACTGGTTAATTGTTGTGAATATAAATGTGCAGGTCTGTTATTTTCACTAATGGAACTGAAGAGCGTAGATTGGCTGGTGTTAGCAAAGAAAGAGAGCAGTTGAAGTTGAGGAGCAGTGTTGTGGTTACTCAAATTCAACAGCTTGGAACATTTTATCATGCAGAGCCAGAACATCAGGTTTTGTATTATTTTAATGGTGAAATGTGTGGGTTTCCGACAGTTTTGAAGCATTTGTTAGTTTAGATATACACTGTAGTAGTTGAAGTTCTAGAAAATGCTGGAAAGATTTGTGGCAGAAAGTTTGAAGCTTACTATAAGATTTTTGGACAGTGGCAGCACATAATAAACAATATAGTGTTGGTTTGTGTCATGGTTGTTGTCATGCTAGAGCCACAATTGTGGCCATGAATTTGTTGCTCACTGCAGGGATATCTGCCTGCTGCATAATAGAAGGATGCAATTAATCAACATTCTAAAATTTGCATTTGCTAATGGTTAGTGTATAACCTTTGTATAGTGTGCTTAAGCATGCAGTTCAACAGGGTACCTATAACTCTTACATAAGAACTTATAATGCTTTTGGGGACTTTAGATGCAGAAGCAGAAGGCTTCAGTATGTCTGTTTTCAGGGGCAGAAGATACGACGCAAGCTTGAGAAAACTCCTATTTCTGGTCTATACTGAGAAAATGTTCTATAGCCTCAACTGACAGTGTAAAATCAAGATTCAAGAGTATATATTGAGAAAGAAAAGACACTCATATTTGATTCTTAGTTGTAACTTCTGTTTTGTAATTCTTATGTTGTTTTGAAAAACATTCCATCCAAGTTAGTGTGTTGATCCATTAACTTTAAAGGTTTGGATATGTGCAGAAATTTGAGCTCAAGCAGAATCCATTTATTCGTCAGCTGATGGGAAACTTGCCTGAAGCGGACCTTGAGAATTCAAGTTTGGCAGCAAAATTAAATGGCTATGCAGCAGAGCTCTGCCCTCCACGCATTCAAAAGCAGATCAATGCAAAGATCAATGACATTCTTAGAAAAGGTTGGCCTGTTCTGAGAGATGTATAGCTGGCTTTTGGAGTAGATTTCAAGTCAGTATGCTTCAGCTGACAAGCTCCTGTACTCAATGCACTATTGCATTCTTTTTGCTGGGTTGGTTCATGCCAGGGCATAGAGAATCCAGAGCTGTGGATGGCACAAGCAAATAGACAGGGTAATTCTACATATGGCCTGTTCTTGATTCACTAAAACAATATCAATGTTCCATTCCCAAATAGCTCTAGGCATATTCTGTTGTTCAATAGGTATTATCTTATATGCTGCCTATGATTGAAGTCATACTGTTTCACATTTATTCTTCACATTTGGATAGTTCAGAAACAAAAAAAAAAAAAAAGTCGAGAATTTGGCCAGAATATGAAATACTGCTATATGAATTTGGTCAAATCGTGTCATCAGAGTCTTAGATCTTGCTGTGATCTGTTTACCTCTTTTCCAGCTATGGATGCGTTCATGTTTGTTTATTTCATAGAGAGAGCCATCATATTAGATTTCTTTCTGATAGTAGAATGAGCTAAATGTTGTAGAACTCATATTTCTCTTTGGGAGGAAATGTTTTTAGCATGCAGATTCATATCGTACTAGCCCCTTGAACTTTGGCCTCTGGTCTCTGAACCCCTATCCCCGTAATAAAGAAACCGACTCCCATCTAGCTAGTCGTTAAAGAACACTCGTTTCTCCATTACTTTTTTTTCAGTAGTTTTGTTTTGCTCAACTTTGATGTTGCATACTGTAAAGCAACTAAACTGCTGGTGCCTGGTGTGGGAGGAAATCCCACTGCCAAAAGCTCTAAGCTCCTCTTTTCTCTTGTGAGCCAGATTTGACCCGCTAAACGAGTCCCTTGGATAATTTCAGTTACTATTAATTACGTACCATTAAATCTGCTGCCACCCACTCAATCAGTTGCTATTTCCTGGTCACAGTCTATCCTATTTAGGTTCTGGACAGGCAGAAGTCCAATCTCATCGTGTCCTTCACTGCACTGATGCAAGAAATCACAACGAAACAGCCAGCATTTTTCTTCCCGGAACAACAAGAAGCACAATTCATTCTTTCAGATAATGGAAGTCAGAAATGTATCTAATAAATTTATTGATGGTCGTTGGTCTAGGAGGTTAAGCTCAAAAATGCCATAAAAGAACCGACTCGAAGTCAAGAGTACAGCTACAATACACCTCACATGGAGGCTAAGGAAGGAACCCAGCAAGAAATAAAATGCGAGACAAAAAACGCTTAAAAAATATGAACAAAATGTGAACCCAGCATGGCATAAATGTTACCAAACAAGCGAAGAACTAGAACCAAGCTAAGACCATATCATAGATCGAGTTCTCGGAGACACTTATGATAGTTTTCTTGGAAATTTGTTGAGATGCCGAGTTAGGTTGGAATACTTGTGTGATGTGGGAAGCCCTAAGGATTGTCGAGAACAGTACTCTTTAAGTACATAAACCAAACATGCTTGTCCTACAACTATAGTCAGCCTGCCCACTTTCCAACATGGTGATTCTCTACATGAACTCAAGTCAAACCAATTAATGGCAGAGAGCAACCTTGAAAGATAACTACAACATCAAAGAATGAATCTGCTGCAGATAACAGCTGTTCTGTTCTCAATCATGTTGGGATTTTATTTGTTAATATTTTGCTTTTTGAAGGTATAATTAATTGTCTTACTCAAGCAAGCAAGACCTAAGCCACAAATCTCCATAAGCTGTTTCTTTGGTTATATGTTAGGTTATCTCAAACTAGTTTTTGTAAATCAAAATGAAGTTATATTTAGATAAGAAATCTACTCTCCTATTACCTCCGTACATAAAAATCTCTCAACACAACATGCTATATTATTATTAAACCTAGTTTAGTTTATAATCTAATTCAAGATTCATGAGTTAGATTAATCTAATTTTTTAAAACTCAATTTAAATTAATTTTTAAATAAATTTAATTTTAAATCGACCTATTAAATTATATATTAAATTAATCGAAGTTTAATAACACTCTCAAACTTGAGAATACAAAGAGCTAGCCAATACCTAAAGGGTTTCTACAAGCTATTTTATGATAGGTAATAGAGTGGAGGATATAGTCACTTCAGTCAAAAAAAGATTCCTACTTGTAATTGAAAGATATCCAAAGACGAAATTAAATGACATTATTAATTTTAATTGAAAATGCTATAAACTTTTAAATCAATGGTATTGATAACGATATAACATTGAAAATGATTGAAACTTTTGAATTGATGGTATTAATAACGACATAACAATTGAATACGACTTGCCATTTGCTCAGAATGTAAATGAACATTAATAAATTAAATGAGAATCAATCAAATATACTTTTGATCTTTGTTTATGCAATATAAAATGAAACTGAATGATTCTAGAAGCATTTATCAAGAGATGTTTTCCTTTACTTTATAGAAAAGAGGTATTTAATTGATATTTGATCAATCCACAATTCAACCACTGAAAAATCTTATTTCAAAACACGTCAAATTTTTAAACAGGAGTAATTGGTTCTATCTGTGATGAGGAGCCCCACTCCATGATCTCACTTTAGAGGAAGAGCCCGACTCTATGGGCTGGCTCTCAATAACATGTCTGAATCTATTTTTCTTCTCTAATAAGCTTACGCAACTTGCCAGAACCCAACTCTTATTTGAGAATTTTTCTAGGATTCTACACTCGTACCCTAGTATTTTATACTAATTCAATATATATTATTTTAGGTAGAATACAACTTCAATTATCACAAGGGTAAAATTACACTCTAGCTCCTTCTCTTCATAAAAGGACAAAACTTATGGATTGTAAATACATAATGAATCCTTTAAACTCCATGTTGACAATCTCTTCATTGTCAAAATTTTTAGATTATATATTTTCAGAGTCTATCTCTATAAAATATCATTGTATTTTCTCTCTCTAAAATATTACTTACTTAAACTAGCATTTGAGAATTCTTAAATCTATAAAAAAAGATATTTTATAGGTAACAACTACAAGTTATCTTGGCTTACTAGACACCACTAGCTGCTAGCTACTAACTACCAATCACCTAGACTTTTTATATCAAGCTACAATGCACCTTGGTTAAGGAGAATGAATTAAATTACTTGAATTAAAAGATCAACCGATTACCCAATACATAAATCTTGTTTCTAAACTACTTGAATATTTTGAGACTTATCATGAATAATTTTAATTTATCTCTTATCAATATCAATCCAATCACATCCTTCCAAAGAGGATAATGTGAAATATTATGGCTTCTTCTAGTGTTAATCACTTTGTTTTCACTTGCATTAGCCACTCCATGCCATTCATAATTTTATGTTCCATTAGTTTTACATAAAATATTTTTTAGTGGTAGATGAGATGACGATGGTGGTGATGGTGAGATGATGATAGTGACGGTGATGGGGTGGTTGTAATGGTAGTGAAAAAGAAGATGATGGTGAAGAAGAAAATGATGGTGTTAGAGGAAAAGATGGTAGTGCTTGAAAGAGAAGATGGTGAATGAAATAGTTGGATGATATTGTAAGTGGATTACTATTTGTAAAATATTTTATGAAATTTTACGAGTTTGAAATATTTTTCAATAAATAAATTAATTTTAAGTTGATTATAAGATATTTCTCATTAGCCAGTTTTCCTGTAAAATATTACAAGAAAAACAAATACAAAAAAATTAAAAAATATTTCTGTAAATTATTTTAAGCAAAACAAATGGACCCTAGTTTGTTATTAATCCTTTTCTCCGAGTCCTGTTGATCATAGACAGCCAAAATTATTCTTAAACATATCAATCATTTTTGCTGTTGTTTTCGAGTGATTTACATGCCAAGCTATTTAGACCACAGAAATTGTTTGGACCATCTAATTACGAACAATTACTTTGAGCAGAAATGTCTAGATTCTCTGATTCAGATCGTGCCCATCAATCAAAAACAAGATAAAGTTTTAGTTTCTAGGTGGGTTAGGCAATCAAATACTGGTGATTTAAGAAGACAAGAAATTAGGAATGGCTTGGAACAAGCAGCAGCAGCAGCAGCAGGAGGAGGACACTTGAGTCCCACATGCATGTGCATCAATTTTATGCATTAAGATAGACATCACAACCAATTCATACCAAAATGTTTTTATTTTGATTAAATTGAAACTGATTCAAGTCAAATATGAACAACAAGCCCCTATAAGTCATCAAAACGACAACAATCCATTGGCTGGTGTCCTCAATTATTAGCTTGCTTTCCTGTTTTTTTGACCAGCTCGAACAAGCAACTTCTTTCTTTTCTTTTATTTTTCATTTTGTAATCTATTTGATTTTGGAGATATAGTTGTGTGGAATTACGGAAATTCAAGTGTTTATGACATGCAAAACCATATCTTTTAATATGGTTTTTTTTTATATATATTATTATTAGATGGTAAATATATGCTTGCAGAAATAATGTACAGTATTGCATCATATACGCAGTCACTGGTGATAAATTAATTTTCACTGACTCGTACACTTTTTTCTTCCCTAAAATTTTGATAGCTACTTGTCATAAGTTGTTGATAAAACACATCCATGTCAACAACACAAGAAATTCCATGCTCGGAATTAAGATATTAAACCCAGCTCAAGATTTAAATTATAGATTAAATAGGAATATCTGAGTTGATTTAAGTTGATCAAAATAATATCATTTTTTATTTTTAAAAAGTTTAAATGGTATCAATTTAATGAATAGGACCTCGCTCCACATTCATCAAAGAGAGACGGCCATTCATATATATATATATATATATATTGACAAAATTAATCACATTATCTTGATTCATTACATGAAGTTGCAATTACAACAATGAGGTCTGCTGCATCAAATAAAGAAGTGCCATGTGGGGTGAGAGGAGAAAACCAACCAATTGTCTACACAGGGCAGCCTTTCTGGCTGCTTTTCAATCTACAACACCATTTTCAATCAATCATGACAAAGGAAACTATCAATCCTTTTGTTTTTTCATCTCTTATTGGCTATCGCCAGTGAATACTGTACAGTACTTTGCCACCCTATAATATATAGTCAACTTCAGTGCTTCAATGATTGATGCTAACACAAAGAAGATTTTACAATAATAATTTCTAGAAAATGTTTTTTCATGTCATGCTATATAGTAAGCTCAAACCTCATCCTGTGCCTTTGCTCAATGACTATGCTTTTATGGCAGATTTGAGGCATACCACGATCAGCTGCTGTAATTGCAAGCTTGATTGTTCCATGTGATCAAGCAACAAAATTCATAAAGCTGAAATTAACTTGGAGCTAGCAGAAGATAAATCAACAGAACGGGAGAGAGATAGATGTGAAAGGTAGCTAGGGTTAGCCCCCCCACCAAGAAGGCATACATTATAGTACAGAGTTATAACATAACACAAACTGTTCTGAATGGAAAAACTCCAAACATGAAAACAAATATGGACACCTAACTATGTCAAATAATGTCTCTTCGTCAGGGTTATAGCAGCTGGAGGTTAACTATAACTCTGACAGAAGCCAAAAGGCAACATGTTTAACTGGAGTATGTTTCCAACAGGCCTTGTGATAATCACAAATATTTTGATTCCTTTTATCTTATCATCTCTGTTAGAGACCGAAAGACTACTTCTTCACAAGGAATAGTGAGGCCCATGCCGTGTTTAAAGCCAAACTCCTCTTCAGCTCTTTGGAGTAAGCTTTGAAACTCAGGACGATCCAACCATGATATTGGGATAATGTATCTGCTTCTGTTCTCTCCTACATAAACTGCAAAATGGCCTTTCGGTACATCATCAGGCAGGCCATCTTGGTCATAGCCATTTTTCTTTCCAAAACTTGAGCATCTTTTGACAATTTGTTTGAGAGCTGATGTTTGAGGAGACTTGTTTGATTTTCTTATAGCCATTTGGTGATTTCAGATAGCTTGTGCTTTACAACTTTTTGGGTGATGAGAAGAAATTCAGGCGGTGAGGATGGACAAAGGGGCTAAAGAGGAGAAGTGTGGAGGGTGGTGGGGAAGGACCGAAGGGAAGGAGAAGTATTTATGGAGAGATTACAAGCAGAGATGGCTGTTTCCTGTTTTTTTAGTAACAATGTCATGTGATGTGGGGACGAAGAACAGACCGAAGGTGTTTCAGAATACTGTATAAAAAGGCCATGCAGTATCCAAACCATTGTGGTTTACCCTACCTTGTAGCCTCTTCTAAGGACATTAAGGGACCATCTTCCCCTCCAAGGTTTTCAAGTCTTCTCTCCTTGGACGCTATTCGAAGATTGCAAAACCTTTTCTTTCTTTCTTTTTGACATATGCTAGCCTCTTGGGGATAATTTTCTTTGTTGAGCCATGTACAGAAGAGTTAAGCCTTAAAGCCTGCGAATCTACAATGTCTTTTGAGCAATCCTACAAGGCATGGCATGCATTCTTGTCCACCAATTCGAACTTCATGGTGTCAAGTATTTAACTTGGCTGGGCTTGAATTACGCCGACTGACCCAGTGAGCCCTCCTGAAAGGGATCATGAGTCCCTTCAAGCAGATCAAGTAAAGCCCCACACATTGAATTAAAGGGATGGACTTTTCCCAGTTTATTAATGTTCTTTTATCTGGTGCCCAAATGTTGCTACAAGTTCAACAGTAAGACCACACTGGCTTTTTTTATGGCCTTCTGTTAAAAGTAAAGACAATGCCGACAATGCCTATATATATATCAATGGCCGTCTCTCTTTTGCATGAACCGACAATGTTTGCTTCCACCCTTTAATTTTTTGCATTTTAAAAATGTTTTTGAAAAAAATTATTTTATTTTTATTTTTTTATTTACTTCAAATTAATTTATTTTTTGTTTTTT
>Ga0325403_1007096_pt1 | contig 10704 bp, 6 predicted proteins | sample PopdelMetagenome_19_FD_205665 | JGI IMG/M metagenome (GOLD analysis project Ga0325403, IMG submission 205665) | Populus deltoides microbial communities from Bellville, Georgia, United States - Xylem-PdKOR-R4 | ecosystem: Host-associated > Plants > Phyllosphere > Stem > Wood/Secondary xylem...
CATGCGCCTGTATCAAATTACACCCACGCAATTATGGTGGACAATTTTCAAAGATAATTGTTATTTTACTGTGGCAATTAAAATAAAATATATATAAGAATTTGCAGTATTTAAATTATGAGCTAGAAACGTATTTCTTTAAGTCGAAGTCTACTTCTTCTTTTTTTTTCGATGAAAAATGTCTTTTTTTTATTAATGGTGCCTTTTTCTAATAAAAACCAAATTAATTAAAATAAATATTCACAAGAATTTGAATAATTTAAATTAAGGTGGGAAAGTTTACTTCTTAAGGCAAAACTCTCATTTTCTTATTAATTTAACTGTTTTTTAACAAAAAGATTTTTTTTTATTAGTAATATATTTTTTAAAATAAAAGCTTACGGTATCTAAAAGGAGAATTTCAATGAAAAATAAAGAAAAATCATGTCTTCTTCATTTTTATGTGTATGTACGGAATAATAATAATAATCAATTCATGAAAACCATATTTAAAAAATAATATTTTATTCCCATTAAATGTTCGTTTACAATTTTTTGATTATTTGTTGCAAATTAGACACTAGGAACGTGTATAATTGTATATTAAAAAAAAATTAACTGTAAATATAACCATAAAAATATTTAATATTATTTTAAAAAAAGACATGAGATGGTTTTTAAAATAGCATTGTAATTAGTAATTTAAATTGAGATTTATTTTAAGTTAAAAATATATATTTTTAGATCTAGAAGGTCATACCCCACGTTGGGCCGATAAAAAAGCCTTAGGCCTAGACCAGAATTGCACACCTAATACTGTTTTTTTATTTCCATCAAGTGGGAGACAGACATGTAGTTCGCAAAATTAAAAAATAAAAAGACTTATAGTAAATAAAGTATTGTTTGCTGTAACATTTATTTTTTCTTGCCACCGTCAGTATAGTAATAAAGGTGAGGGCCCTTGGGATCAGGGGTTTTTTACTTTTTTTCTTTTGTAATTTTAGCTCAAGAGTTCTGTGATTGCTAATATGATAATTACTGGAAGTTTATATAATCGTTAATTTTAAAACTCATAAAATTAGTTAAAGTATACACAAACTAACCCAAATACGGCGAAGTTTTCAGATGCTGGTAACCTATTTATTAACTTGGAATAGTAAAAATGAGCCCAACAAGGAGCATTGGGAACATTGAGCTGCTTTAGTTTCTTGTATAATATAATAGAAATATTAACCATCAATATTTTTCCATCAACACGTTAACTATACAGATATTTTCAACCGTATACACGATAGATGGATATGGCGGCATTGAATTCTTGAGAAACTGATGTGGAATGGTCCATGGGGCAGTGTTCTTTGGTATGCTAACAGGGTTACTGTCTCTCTCTGTGCAGATGGATAGCGGAAAAGGATGACACCATCTGCCTTCCAACAGTGTCTAGTCGAGGAGAAAGCTGCCAATCACAGTCGCCTCCCCTGGCAACTCTTCATGACAATACTATTAACTGCGACCACCGTAGGTTAACCAATGAATATATCTCGATTTTTGGATGAATATATCCAGACAGATGGGTGCCATTGTAGCTCCACGAGGACGGCCATAAGGATCCTAATTAAATAGAAAGGGGCTCCCTATCGTGGTGGTGGTTCTTGTGTCACTATCTTTTATCACAGCAGACGGGGCCCTTTTACCAATTTGTTGGGTCTTCCAAGATTGATTGCTAGTGGGGATTATCTGACAGTAACGCTTGCAGTTTTGAGCAACAAGAGGGGACAATTTGCCTTGGTCCCGTATACTGAACATGCTCACGCAGGCATGCTTGGTAGCCCCACTCAATTATATGGAGCTGGTGAGGCCTACCAGAATTCTCATGCAGGTATTTGCTTTGCCTGATAATAATGTGGAGTTAGGCTTCATACCATCAATACAGTCATGCCTTTGCAATTATTCCTATAATTCACTCCACATTTGTACACATCCAAGTACAGATACGGAATACCATAAGATACAATACATTATGGCTATAAAGTACAAGAATGAAGAATAATCCAAAGAATTGCTTAATACTTAAAATGAATTTCAACAATGTGGATACCTCATGAAATTTCTATTGCATATCCACACGTGTCCAATAGTCAGCTTAAAGGAATTTATAATACACAGAGGATACTCTAGGAATGTATAATAGACAATGAAGCAAAGCCCGACCTGGGAAGTTATGTCCCCCCGCTAGAGCAAAATGATAATCCACCATGACAGCTACGACCATCCATTCACAGGACGACGAGAAGAGTAGCAACCGATTTTGGTTGCGATACACTTTCCATCTACACCATTGTTCTGATTGATTTCTATGGTCACCTATTGGTTCAACCAGTGCCTGTGCTTTAACTATACGTGCTTAAGTTGGAGACAACTTGCAATTAATACACAAGACAAAGGGTATAATATACATGACCTGATACGGTTTTACAATCCCAGGCATAACTTTTATGATATATATATATACTACACTGAGGAAAACCACCTAGTAATCACAGAAAAAAGCACCCACATTTGAATGTGCAATCCCAATTCTTAAAAGAGCCATATAAGTTAGCATCATGTGAATGGTTAAGGGTAAGATAACTCTGGGCGGCTCTATAAACTGCCTCATTAAATCCACTCCCCCCCTCCAAGGAAAAAAAGAAAGCAAAATAAGACCTGTCATGATAAACTTGAGAGATCAACAGAAGGCCTGCACTGTATAAATAATTGCAACATCCTAGTATCACACAAGGCTTTCAAAACACACAAAGACATGCACACTCATGCATGCTCGCAGGTTTTGCTCCCATCACCTTTGGTAAGCCAAATTACATTAAGGTCATCATAGCCTCCAACATGATTAAAGGATTTGCATTTTCCCCTTTTCTATTTCTTGGGAGGTGACTTTTTAAATAAATGGTACGGGTCTGTTATCAAGATACAGATCCAGAATAGCATAATTGATCAGTTCGCCAAAAGAAGAGAAGAGAAAATGGAGGAGGAACCAATAACATACACCCTAAGGAGTTGCAGAATAGGTTTTCCTAATCTCGCACACAAACCTACATCATCCCATTTATAAGTCAGAGTTTTGTAGCACAAATAAAAAATTACGCAAAAAGAATTTGTTATAAAGACTAAATGACATCAAGAGCAGCAATGGTTAAACCCAACCAACAGACAGGAACGAACTACATGTGAGGAACTTACAAAATTTGGTCTAATATTCAACTTTTATCAAGCAAAAGCAACGGTACCACATATAGATGACTAAGGAATTATTAAGACATGGATTTTTTCTTCTCTTCCTCAAGTCGTTGCAGCTCTGCCAGTTTTTGAGCCCATTCTCTATCCCTAGCTACTGCAGCCATCTTACGCTCCACCCTCGCAATTCTTTTCTTCCTATTAGCCTCCTGCAACTGAGCTTTACGTTTCTTTTTCTCTGCCTGTTCATACTCAAAACCAAGTCCTCGTTGATGAAAATGGTATTATCTTTAGATGGGAAATAAAGCAAGTCTGAAGTAAAGCCATCAGCCATCCAACGGGATGTTTCAAGATAATCACAAGGTTGGGGGGGGGGATATAAGATTAAAATAAACGAGGATTTGTGAATGCACAGGCACAAACACACACATTCATAATAACAAAAGGTAGGTTAAATCAAAACAAACAGTGTTGACAACTCATAAGACAAAAGGAGAACAAAAGATAAAGCCATTTGATACCACACACTTCTCATTTGGCATAAAATCTGGTCAATTCACAATGAATTCTAAAAAGACCCATAATGAAGCCCACAAAAGACAAGTGTTAACAGTGTTCTCTCAAGGTTGAGAATCAACCATGATAATCTACGAGTCTAGCAAAATGAACAAGGGTAGCACATGCATATCACAAACAAAGTTGTTAAGGGACACCCATATACAAATAATGTTTTTTTTTGTTTCCAAATAACACATAACTATGCCATTCAAGAATTAATATCCTGCATTGCAGAATATATTCTTGTATTCTTCTTTATTTATGGAACTTATGAAAGAAAGTAAATTATGAGAAGCTACGAGCTCACTCTCATTGTTACACAAAGACCCATGTCAGGTGATATCAAATCCAATCATCCCCACATAATTCAGGATAGGCTGGCTGTCTTTTGATAGCTGATAAATAATCAGCGCATGCCACCCACAATTCTTGAGAAAGTTTAAATGAAGCCTTCACAGAATGCACAAAGTCAAACATAAAATGGTCATAAACAAGTAAAAGCTCACGAGAAAGTTAGCATGGAGTATGAAAAAACAAACTGATTGGCACAAATACCCTATCAGAAATTAATTTCCAAGCCTTCAGGGGTTGGTGACAAACAGAATCTATCAATCCTTTTGACACCTCTAGAAGGAATTGCCCATTGATGAGACTGTCATCTAGAAAGCAATTCCAAAATCAACTCCCTACAGCATTACCTCAATAGGTTTAGGTATCCCCCTAGACAATTACAGGTTAATGTAATTTAGCTCAAAAAGGGGTTGAGGGTGTTGGCAGGGGGCTACATAATTGTTTTCTCCTCCTAAACAAAATTAACTGCATTTTTCTATAATGCATAAATCCTAGCATCTTCATCAAATTAATGTGCACAAACTCATTAATTCTGTGGATATAAAATTCCATTCAAGCTCTGATTCGTTTCGCAAAATCAAACAATGCCACGGAATACTAGATCACAAAGCAATCAATTCTAGAATTTCCTTTTCACCATATATTCCCTCACTAGCTTTCTTTATGATATACTCTGTCCATTAAATGACACGAGTAGTACATGATATTTTTCATCAACCATGCTTGATTTCTTTTTTACTCTTCCTTTAAAAAAACACAATTTTAGAGTCTAAACAGCAACTACCCTACAATACTCAAAGAAAAGACCAGCAAAATAATTGACAGAAATAATCTACTCTGAACACATGCAAAGAACTTTCTATAGGATTAATGAACACGAACCAGTATAAACTCCTTGCGTTGTCTGATGCGCTTCTTCTCATTCCTTCTCTTAACACTCCCTACATTAGGATTATTGGGCTTAATGGGTTGTCCCGGTACATACTGAACCCAGGCATATGGACCTGCATTATTCTCAATCCAATTACCATTTCTGACAAAAAGCCAATCCACGCCCACAAAAACTCAAAGAACAAAACAAAAAACTACTTTATCCCTTCTAACACCCTAGTCCCATAAAACCCCCAATCAAATTTTCATTTCTATCAAGTTACAATTCATACCTACAAAAATTCACCCAAATCCCACCACAAAAGCTACAAAATTTCCGAAAACCACAAATCCCTAAAGCCCCAAATCAAGAAAAAAACAAAAAATCGAATCGATTACCTGGAGGTTTCAAGCTGGCTCTTTTTCTCCGAGGCTTATCGACGGGTCTTCGTTTAGGAAATCGAGTGCTGGTTAATCTATCAAAAGGGTTTGCTTCTGATAAGAAGCTGAAATGCCTGATCATTTGAGTCCATGAAGACTGGCCTCCACCGCTGAGAGAGAGCCTGAACTCTGGTTTTGAGGCCAAAAACGGCGTCGTTGAGGGAGTTCTGGCGTGGGTTGTTAGGGTTCTTGACAAGGGTCGAATTGCATTTCTTAGAGCTCCAAATCCCATTTTTGTTCTTCCAAAAATATCAATGAATTGAAGGGTTTTAGTCGAAGGTTGATGCAGCTATAGTGAAGTGAAGAGTGACATGGGCTATGAGAGTGAGTGACCAACAAAAGGAAAACCCATTTCATGTTTTGGGCTTTCTGATGGACTGGATTTGTTTTGCAAGCATTTTGGTCCCAAAAAAAGGATTTTTTGTATTGAAATTTATTATTTCCTTACATTACCTTTTATATTTTATATTTATATTTTTCATTCTATTTAGTCCTATTCTTTTAAATAATTAAAAATTTAAGGAAAAATAATAAGATTGTAAAGAACTTATAATTTAGCTTTTATATTATCATATATTTTTTTAAAATAATTTAAGGGATGTATATGATAGACTTGATTGCATGTTAGAAAGATCCTTTCTTTCTTATGGTCTCATTGTTTCATGATAAATATATAATACAAGCTTATAATATTGTCTTTCAAGTAAAAACAGCAACAAAAACATATTTTGTAAGAAATCTTGATTCAAACATTTTGGTTAAAAAAAAATTTACCTTTTATTTTCCAAAGATTTATTAATTTTGCATTTTTTTTTAATTTACACATGGTAATAAGGATCTATTTTATATTATTAACTTTAAATACTTAGAATGCTACATAAATCAAAATCATAACTATAGAAATTACAGAAACCGAATATGTTTTAATGGTGTGTAACATCTAGTTTATAAAAAAAACTAACAAATTATTCATCATGGGTATAAGGTTTATTTGCTTGATTTATGTAGATAATAATATTGCAATTATTTAAAAATGTAAAAAAATAATTATTACAAATGAGAACTTACAAAAATAGTTATAGAGCGTGCTCACTCGATCACACGCGCGCGAAGCATCTTATTTGCATATTGCTAATTTTATGGTAAAGCCATAAAATTTAAGCCCTAGCTAGCTAGTAAACCTTTTTCCTTGACGAGGCATGAACCTAACCCTAGTTTGCCATTATATGGCGCCAAGCGCACATTCAAGAAACGGTTTTTCAGGTCCATTAGCCACACGACCCCGCCAAAACAAAGAAAAAGAGAAAAAGTGAGGGAATCCAATCCACACTTTACCATTATAGTTCGTTGAAAGTGCAGAAAGAGATTTGCTTTGATGAAGAGAAGAAACCAGAGATGAGAGATTGTGCCATGGAACCCTAATACTAGTAATAAAGCACCAACACCCTGGCCCCAAAAACGTCAAGCGACTTGCTTCCATGTTGCAGACAATGATGCGCTCAAAAGGTGCAAGACGTACGCGAGGAAGACTTGCAAACGAAGGCAGGCATGGCGTCTTGGCATGGCATGCATGGGAAGCGCGTGCAGGATCCTAATGAATCGAATTTCTTGCCTTTTCAAGCTTGTTTAATAGCTAGGGTTTGGTGCTTCACACTCTTAATATTTTCTTCGGCAATCAAGTAGAGTTTCCTTGTGCTAATTAATCATTGTTTTCGCGACAGAGCTTGATAATTGCCTCTTTAACCGTTGTGTTCCTATAGCTAGGCTTTTCTCTCTCTTTTTTTTGCCCAACCACATGGGAAAAGAATGATTATGTTGAATATACCGTTGGTTCCTTTTCCTTTCGATCATCACTAAGATTGGAACGTTGAGGTACGTGGTAGCTTTTGGTTATTATTTTGGAATATAAAAATGGAAGAACATATTTTTTATTATAAAAATATAGAAATTTATTTTAAAATTGTTTAGGAAGTAAATATATATATTTATATTCTTGTTATCTTTGATTTTTCTGTGTATCCCAGCAGTAATCAAATGCTACTTTAAAAAATTAAATTAATTCATAATTGCAAAAGCTTTTTTTGTGTTGACCTGGTTAAATGGCCTCAATAATTATGTTCCATGATCCGGCTGGTCCTTCTCGTTATCCGGCGAATTAACCTGGTGAAGTATTGGCACTAAACGTGATCTAGCAGACAAAATTTCTTAACATTATGTATTTTGTTCAGAGATTAGTCCTACGTACGGAGTTTCTGGGTTCAAAGCACCAAGATTAAATTCCATGGTTAAAGCTTCAAAGTAGGAAGCCTTCATTTTGACTAATTTGACAAAGCCTTTTATCTTTTCTATACAATTACGAATTTCACCTTGACATCCTAAACAAATAAATTAAGTTAATTAATTGGTGATTTTCCCATGCAATTCTTTCTTTGCCAAGGAGAAAAAGAGACTGATTTTTTCCTCTACAATTTAAACTTGATTTAACTAATAGTATCATAATAGCTTCCAGGCTCCAAATTGATGAGTTGGAAATCCGTGAGCAATGATTTATAATTTATTATAATAATATATGTTAAATATTAAAAAAAATTAGGGAATGTCTAGAATTTATAGATACACCTTTAAATTTACAAGTGTACAAAAGCATAACTAAAGCAAATATGCTTTCAACTAAAAAATAATAATAGGATATTAGTATACATACTAAGCATATATTTAAATTTACATATAAATTAAATAAATAAAAACATAGCATGCATATTAATAATAAACTAACTATCCTTATACTAAAACATAAAATGTACTTATTTTTTTAAGTATTTAAGTAATGAATCTTTTGTTATTGTCATTGATGAATTTTTTATCCTTAAAAATTTACTAATTCTCACTAATACATTTAGAATGTTTTCAGTATATCTCTTAAGATTTCAACACCACCATCTTGATTTAGATGCACTTCTAAATAAAATTTTTGAATAAAATATTATGTAATTCAAAAATCTCTCGACAATATGAACCTAAATTTTAAATTTAAGAGAGAAATCAAAGTATAAAAAAGATAAAAAAACATTAAAAATAAGATGAGAAAAAATGTGTAAAATTTGAAAAATTATAGTTAGAAACTATTCCTTTATCCTAGTTTTTATTGTAAATTTTGAAAGTTAAAATATTAAAAAATTTATAAAAATTAATTCTTATCATTATCAATATTTAATTAGCCACTATAAATTAAAAATTAAATCTAGAAAAACTAAGAGTTTTTTTAGTTAAAAAACAAGGGTTATTTGAGATTAATTTCTCATTCATCTATAATTTATTTTAATTATACTAATTAAATTAAATTTTCAACATTCTACACCAATCATTTTAAATGTATATATATATATATATACATATATATATATATATATAAGAAAATATAATGATGTTTTAGCATTTCTACGACTTATTGAAATGTTAAACTACAAGTGAAAAGATAGAAACTATGAATTAAATATGTAATAAATTAAAACCAAATAAATAAATACATGAGAACTGAAGGTGTATCTCGCTTGTTTTTGTGTTTTTAAATATTTTTTAAAAAATTATTTTTTTTATTTTTTTAAATTATTTTAATATATTAATATCAAAAATAAATTTTAATAAAATAATATTATTTTTATATATTTTTAAATAAAAAATATTTTAAAAAACGATACTTATTATTACTTAACAACGTTACTAAACAGATAGTTAGAAGCTTCGGTGCGAGTCCAAAATGCACCACAACTAACCACGTGGCGGCAAATATATCAGTAGGATCCTCTTTTCGTCTGCTACTTCTCCAATTGCCACGTGCACCTCGTGGGAATATTCCTTTCCTTGCAAAAAGGGGGCATAATTGACAACTTAACTTAACGTCACGGCACCACCGACGTTAACGGACGTAGTGTCGTGGCATCATGTTAGCTACATAATGATAGAATAAAAATACTTTAATTATAAATTTAAAACTTGATGTATAAAAATAAATACTATCAATTTTAACGGACGTGGGATCTTAATAAAGAGAAAAAGGGAAATCTAAAAAACCAACCCCACCTATTTTTATTTTCAATTTTGCTCTCAAATAATTTTTTTTATATCAATCCATTTTTTTAAAAAAATTTCAATATTTTTTAATAAATCTTTATATTCACATTTAATCATGAATTACATTCAAAATCTATCAATAAATTTTAATAAAAGGCTTCAATTAATAAATTAAAATTATCAGTTCCAAAATAATAATACTAAAAGATTTTTTAATATTGTGATAATTTTTGTTTTTTATTTAATTATAAAGAAAAAATTGTTTGGTTAACTAAATAATTTCTGCTTTTTATATTAGGTCCTATAAATAATTGTGTTTTAAATTTTGATTTTGTAAAAATTAAAATAATTTATTTTTCATTTATGAAGACATGTTTTTTAATCAAATATATATATTTTTATTTATTTTACATGTAAGAATTTATATGATAATATTTTTAACCAAATATATATATTTTTTAAATATCATCTTTTTAAAAACTACAACTAAAAATAATTTTCAAAACTTATTGTTTTTAATCATGATCATGAAAATTACTATAATTCCAAACACAACCTAATTAAAAGTATTAGCTTTTATTGTGATATTTTTGCTTTAAATTATTATTTTTATATTTTTTTTGAATTGTTTTGATATAATAATGTTGAAAATAAATTTTAAAAAAATAAAAAAAATAATTAAAAACCACAACGGTTACAATACCGAACAGTAATTCGTATTCACGGTGGTGATAATGTTTTTCCTTGGGTTCCATGGAAGCAATCATGGATGCAGGGCAGGTGCACCGACGCTTTTCCAACCGTGGACCCCAGCGAACAGCCACCTTATTTCTCAGCCATCTTCTTTCACGTGTACCGTTAACTACCAGCCAATCACCTTGTCTCTTTGCCTCGCCAACCCCTTGCTTTCACCCTCGTTCCCGTTGAATCTTGATTTGATTGACGGTACTTTTCACTCTTTGCCATAGCTGCTCTTCTTCCTCTTCTTTTCCCTTGCCGGTGAATGAGCCTAACAAGCCACTTGTAACCATCTGGTATGATTATTTTTATTACTTAAAAATAATATCTTTGATCATGATTTTAAGATGAGTTGTTTTAGATTCATGAAACATCTGTGTGTTCTTTATAAATCTAAATCTGAAACTATATAGTACATAAAAATGTAACTATATATATTATATGAAATCTGATATTTTTTTT
>Ga0325403_1007102_pt1 | contig 10701 bp, 8 predicted proteins | sample PopdelMetagenome_19_FD_205665 | JGI IMG/M metagenome (GOLD analysis project Ga0325403, IMG submission 205665) | Populus deltoides microbial communities from Bellville, Georgia, United States - Xylem-PdKOR-R4 | ecosystem: Host-associated > Plants > Phyllosphere > Stem > Wood/Secondary xylem...
AACACTTATTGTACAGCTGATGATGTTGACTTAACCACACCATATGTCTTTCCATGTGCTTAAGGTCTGCTTTAATTGTTACCACCTTTATATAATCCAGTCCTACTGTCTAATCCGCTATTTCTTGGTAGTGGCGACTGCGAGACTTTAGTTTTAAAATGTTTTTTTTTTAATTATATTAAAATAATATATATTTTTTATTTTTGATATTAATATATTAAAACGATACAAAAACATAAAAAAAATTAATTTAAAATTAAAAAAATTAAAATTTTTTAAAAAGAATTGAAATGTAAAACAGTGACTTTGCGGATCATCAACAAACCTGCTAAATAAAGACGGTCCAATTTCTAACTCTTAAAAAGCAAATTACAGCTAGCCAGTAGTATATACAAGGAAAGAAAATGACAAACCTAAGAGACAAGGTTATGTTCCTCGGCAAGACTATTTTAGTCTACTAATTATACATAGTCTTAGTCTTTGTCGACATTAGTTTACTTTGAGTTTTTAGGTTTTTCTATTAATGTTTCGGTTATTAATTATTTGAGTACTATTCTAAAACTACTAGTATAAGCTCCATCTGAGAGATGGGAACTTCTCATGTCCACACTAGGACTCACCATCCCTACAGCATCGGACAAACCTCGATCAGAGTACAATAAAAGAAAATAAGTAATATCACATCCGTATATGTTGACAATGTCTTCTGCTGTTTCAATCATCAAAAATGGTGCTGTCTTTAGGAAAAGTAGTCCTCCAGAAAATCTTTTCCAACATCACAAGATGGAAGTACGTAGAGAGGACAAATTAGGAATTGGGCATGGTTGATTTCATGGCATCAACAATTTTTATTTTGAGCATCAAGAATTAGCTTTTATAATAGGAAAAAAATGGAGATTTTTAGTGTAGTGGGTAGATGAACTTATTTTGGTTCGAAAAAGAAAAACAAAAAAGACAGTGTCAGGAACTCATTGGATGCAGTTCTTGCTCGAAAGAGAAGACAAAAAGAAAAGCAAAACTATTGTATTTCGCACATGCTAAACTCTTTGAAACTGAAAAAAACCCAAATAAGTACAAGCATCCTAATTAACTCTTTGTGTTTTTTTTTAAAAAAACAATTATGTGATATTTTTAAGGTCGCTGAGAATAAGAGTAAGCGCGTAAGTTTCCCATTTGATCAATAGATCATCTATATCAAAATTAAGAGATCATCAAAAAATTTACCTTTAACAATTTAATCAAAGATTTGAATCTAATAAATTATAGAATAAGTATAGTTTAAGACCACCAAATCAAGCACTAATCTATATATTAATTATCAATTACCACCGACTGGGCAGGTTTTGATAGTATTGTACGGAGGAAAAGGTCCTCCGAAGTTCGAAGTCAAAAACAAAATTAGTGGCATGATTATTGTAACAGTACAATATTGGTGCTTGTGCCTCGACTAACATATACAAGAAGAAGAAGAAGAAGAAGAAGAAATGATGGGGCATGTAGAAAAGAGACCTCTTCTATCCCTTTTGTTGCAGAATTTCCACCACAAGTGGATAGGAGCAAGCTGCTTCATTATAAATAATCTACATATTATAATACAAGAAAATAAAATATCCTCAATCCCACGTTATATAATTTTTTTTAACAGCAACACGAACAAAATTAATAATGCATCAATCCCGCTTTACCTTTGTGGCTATATGTTAATTAGCTAGGAAACATAGAAGTAGATTAAAGGATAAAATGGAGGTAGAGGTGGTATAAAATAGGAATGATGACAATGACATTTCCCAAGGGAGGGAGGGGATGGTGATAACTTTGCCTTCGTTATGAAGAATCTGTGTATCCTCCATTGATGATCGTTTCCCAAACCCACATTAATCCATTGAAATATTCAAGTTCCTGCAGGTCTCTATAATTGCAGACTGAATTCTTATCTGCCCTTTAATTGGAGAAAAAAGTGACTTTGTACTTGTGAAGATCCCACCTTTTTCAGGATAAAAAATGCCGCTGCTTTTAGGGTTAGGGCAATTATGCACTAATAAAAGCCAAATTCTGCGGCTGCCAAAAGGACTATCAATCGCACTACTCGTATCTAATAATTTTTGTCATTATACCTTATTGATTGGGGCAAAAGAAATAATGAATCTTGATTCCTGCCTAGTAATATTTTCCCACGTTTACAGCAAGGTGATATATATCGTGAAAGGGAATTTGGACTAATTAACCTCTGATCCAGGACCAGTTTTCCAAATGAAATTGATAGCTTGATCTCCACTTTTTCAAGCACGTGCCTACAGAGGAGAACATGAAATAAACGTAGACAAAATCTGTACAAGTGAAAAGGCTGAAGAGATAGCAACATAGAGCCATCAACATGCCAAGAGAGAAGTCTGGACTCTGGAGTCCATCCCATCAGCTTGAAATTTTCAGAAATTAGCACAAATAACAGAAAATTAAAATCATAATTTTTCATAAAACAGAAATCATGACATGCTTGTCCAAACTCACGATTTGAAAAGAAGAAGAAGAGGAAGTAATATAATAAAATCGAGATGGATTTTACAGTGCCTAGCTAATTATTCACACTCCTTTTTACTAATATTGCTAAATATTAATTAATCACCTATAATTAATAGCCAAATACTCTTCCTTCTCCTCACTTAACATCGCAATACTCTCCTCTCTCAAAATCTTCTTCTTATCAGCAATAAACGTCTCAACGGCATGCCTAAATTCGTCATTATCCATCTCCTGCATCGACTTTTTCGCGGCGGCCGGAGTGTTATAATTAAGGCGAGTACTGGTCTTGATCACAGACGACGTTTCCCAGCTTCCAGTCTCTGTCTCCGATCTTCCAAACTCTCGTGAACATTCCCTATTCTCTTTTCCACTCCGCGCTGATCGCGTCCTCCTGCAACGCTTCTGCTCTTTCAACAGCGTAAGATCACGAACTGGCTTCTCCTCCATTTCAACTTTGGCAGCATCAACAGTTTTCTCCCAGCAGACTATTTGTTTGTCTTCGTAAAAGGTATCTGTCTCACGGACTGGAAGATCCTTCTCCTCTACCTGAACTGGTTTCTCTAGCAACGACGAAACAACCAACTGTTTGTCCTCGTGGGTTGTTGTTTTCCAACGAGGAGAGGAGTTGGTGGAGAAGGAAACGTATTCGTCGTAGATATCGGCTTGGAATGGGGTGTCGTTTTGGTCATTGTTGTGGGCTGTTGTGGATGAAAGATAGACAATTAGAATTATGAACATGTTTGCGAGCACAAAAACATAGATTTTCCGGTTAGAATAGGAGAGATAATGAGAGGCGATTTGTGTTATGACAGGGAAGCAAGAGAAGGAGCACCAAAGCAAGACTAAAGCTCCCACTGCTTCCAAAAAGTAGTAAGAGTATCTCTTTCTGTTGTACCTTCTCATAGCATCGGCTTTCTCAGCCTTCACTTTGTCAAATTCAATGGACAACATTGTTGGTTTGTGGGGTTTTGATTTGAAGAAACTAATTGAAAAGAAAAGGCAATTGGAGGATGTACGAGAGGCGTATATAGAGAGGATGAAGAGAACTTCGGAGGGATTTGGGGTTGCTCGTGGAAGAGGATTTTTATAGAGAAGGAAAGTGAGGGGAATTAGGGATCATACAGAGAGGGATGACAGTGATATCGAGTGAAGGTAGCCATTAGCTGCTTCTTTACTGGTATTATATATCTTGCCTTATCTGGTTTGGTTTTTCTCAAGGAGGGTTCCTTGGAGGGAGAAAAAGGGAAGTGACAAATACAACACAGATTCCTTGGTGGGGAAGTACTGAGTAGGGTTTTTTTTATAGAGATATCGAGCCTGAGAATGATCCATTTTATGCATACATAGATAGATTCATGTTTTTTAGATTCCTCTGTTTAGCCACGTGGACGGTTAAAATTTCCGGCTCAATGGATACTCGAAAAAAAAACCCGACTCGATGGAGAAAAAAAGCATCTTTGTTTGTTTTTTTAAAAAAAAATTTAATCTCTAAATATTCTATTTTATTTAAATTTTTTCTTAACATTTAAATTCAGTTAATTTTTATGTTGAATCCAATCATAATTCTTTTAATTGTTATTTTTTGTATTTGCATTATTTTTTATTGATTTTTTTTTTAATTTCATCCTTTAATAATCTTGTTTTTTTGTTTTTTTTAGAATTGCTTTTAATAGGGCTACCATAATTTTATAATTCGAATTATAAATTTAAAAGATTAATTTGAATTAATTTTAGTTTTTTTTAAAATATATTTTTTTCATGTAATCTCAATTTCATTACTAGTAATGAATTCGTGGGAAAGGTAGGACCAGTTCTCGTTCTCGTTTTCACTTTTTTTCCGTTTTTCATTTTTTACATTTGACAAATCAATTGCAATCTTGCCATTTTCACAAATAATTGCAAATTGAAATATTTTAGCTTACATTCACGCGTCGACACGCACGAGTTGATAGTTGCGATGCAATTGTTATTGCTATTTTTAGTGAGGGTATTTTGATGCGGATCATGATTTACAATGTTTTTTTTTTAATTGCGGATATAATTTTAAAAAATAATTTTAAATAAAAAAATTAAATTTTAATAGAATGTTATTTGAACCGTATTTCTAAACGGGGTCTCAGTTAAGTAAATTGATAAATTTTTCTTTTCAAGAATAAATTTTATTTAGAAATGTATTAATATAATATTATTTTTTATTTCTTAAAATTTATTTTTGATATGAAAATATTAAAACAATAAAAAACATAAAAATTCTAGAATTTTTGAAATTGAGGTCGAAGCACAGTGCTAAACATGATATTATTCGGTCATGTGTTACGCTGCTGTATGGTTAATTTATCCATATAGCCATTAAAACAAAATCATTACTTGATGGGATATGATCCATGGTCCAATGAATTCCGGGAATACATGTAAATTCATGCCATGATATTGTTCGAAACTCCTTCTATGTCATAATAATGATCAGCCAAGAAAGAAAAAGCAATAGGGTACTTCATGATCAAAGTGAATCTTTTAGCACTGGGTTTCCATGGGAAATCCATGAGCTCTTAAAAAAGGACAGACAGTGGATAGATATAGCTCTCATGGGACTTTGTGGTTCGGTCGTGGAAGATGATGAAACCCATGAAGTACTGATTGGTTTGATTATTCCAGATAATACCCAGTGAGCCAAAAAGGCCTTCAATGGCCAGCGATCCACGCCGCGTGAAAGTCACTGGCTGCCACCCTTTTTAGGGTTCGGGAAGTGACCAGGACCAGTAGTTGTGCAGGTAGAGATGAGTCATGGGAGGGGAATATCATGTGACTTCAATGGCAGTTGAAAAAAAATTAAAGTTCGAGAGATTATTTTAAAAGATTTGTGACAACATAAATATTAAATATCATGTTCTCTTTGATAATGAATTTACGTGTTCATGAAAATTTAATGAAAAAGAAGCTAAAAAGTTTGGAAGGGAAACTACAGTGATTTTCCTTGACTGCTTCAGCTAAAATATTTTAATCTTCAATAGAACCATCACAGTTTGGCTGTGGAAAGGGAGGAAGGGAACTTCTTTCGGCAGGCACTTTACAGGTGCAAGTGCATGGGATATTGAAAAAAGGTTTAGACATGATTGGGGGTCCCAGAAAAATATGAAGGAAATAATTCATCTCTAGGGTTTATCGGAGAACCTATCATTCAATTGTACTATAAGCCTTTTTTTCAAGCCAGCATTTCTAGAGATGCTAGTCCTTGTAATGCTCTTGATGTTTTGTATTTTTTTTTTAAATTTGTTTTTTTATTTAAAAATATATTAAAATAATATTTTTTTATTTTTTAAAATTTATTTTTTATATTAATACATCAAAGAAGCATATATTTTATACCAAACATATATTTAATGGTTTTTGAACCGTTTTTGTACTATGAGATGCAATTTCTTTCTAATTAGGTTTTATATAAACAATCATCATAAGAAATATATATCTTCCACGACTTTATCTAATAAGATATGAATCCAAAACCATAATTTGAGAGACAAATTCAGTGACAAACTTGGGATAAGCTTCAAATTAAGACTGACATAGGCAGGCATGTAACAAATACCCGGAACCACTAATATTTACCAAGTGCCAACTCAACCAACACGTCTGGGATCGATTAACTAATTCATTGTTTCTAAAAAAGTGCATGCTTGCATATAATTAAGAACATCAAGTCATAGTCATGCTCGCCTTTTGTTTCGTAATAAACTTTTGACTAGACAGCCAACGGTTCATGAATGCAAGTGTTTAATAAATTAGAGAATTACCAAGAAAGAGCATCGATCGAGGTCTCCTCCACCTCCCCGTTTTGACTAAGTATTTGCTTGTTATTACGGCTAAAACATGGTTTCCAATCAGGCACTAACACGATTTCGTGGAAGATTGTACTGTTAGATATTTTTTCACAATAAATCTTATATTGAAATAAACCGTCTCTATCATTTTTGCTGGATGTGAAGAATCAGGTCAAATTTGAGTATTATTTATTACAAGTATGAAATATACGCATTGATTTTTAAGTTAAAGTATGCCAACTAATAAGTACGAAATTTCAAGGCATCATGCAGTTGTTTGGATGAAATCTTATCCCGAGTGTTCTAACTCTGACTCGTGACAACTTTATGAGCTTGCCCTCCTCATGAAGAAAAAATAAAGGAGGAGAAATGGAAGGGTAATTACTCTTGATTTAGACTGGATAAGACTAACATGTTACGATCGATGGTTGATAAGAACATGACTTTTTCTTCAATCCTCCATGACTACTAATTAAGATTATGTTTGTTTACGAGATACACACTGCCTAATAGATCGATGGAAAATTCAGAGAGAATTAACTACAACTTGCTTTCTTTTCTACAAACTTGTAATGAATAAACTATTGCTTGAAAATGGCTATAAAGTCATGATACGTGTTCATCGAATCGTTGGTAAATGTTTTATTTATTTGTTTCCTTCTTTAGAAAATTAATAAAGTGGGAATCAAAGTCTAAAGGAAAGAAGCCGACCAATTATAGTGCAGTCAACTTAATTCCCTGAAAGTGCAGTGTCAAAAACATCTACGACTTGACGGATTAACAGGTTTCGTCTTTCCAAAAGTGAAGTTTGGGCTGTCAGATTATCGACAACGAGCTACGTGTCACAATCCGAATGCTAGGATTTTTAGGTTGCCACAAGACAAATCACAACACTTTCCCCATAGGTGCACTTGGCGCGATAATCTTGAGAAGATGGAACGAGAATCGTTCTCTGTTTTAAGACTCACTTGTCAATGACTACTATGGCTTGGGTTTGGGTTAGTAAAAAAGAGCATGGACTTGGCAGACATGATTCTAAGCAAGAGAACATGGCTATTTCTGTTGGGTACAGCTATCGGTGGATACATTGATGTGGCGTAGCTTGGTCTCTTCGGAGCACATGGAGGATGCAGGAGTTGGCCCAAGATAGTGAGAAAGGAACACTCACATGGGTTTAATAAAGCCCCTTCGATTTTAATCGGTCGAGGTTCCATAAGAGGGAAGGCCTAAAACAAGTTCGGAATTAATTGAATAAGAAATGAGCCCATGAACCAAAAAGAAAGGGATAAATCACTGCCACCTCGCTATTCAGGCTATATTTTCCTCTATCCAAGCATATGGGCACCCACCGCTTAATACCTGCCTAATGCACTCGCTTGAAAGGTCTGCTCGGCGGAAAATTATTTTCCGGTGGCCCGATAAGCATACTAACAAGTGAAAATACCCTTTCAAATTGGATGACTTCAGAATCTATTGTTGCAGTCCGTGCACACACACGTACAATGAGACAAGCCATATCCTGTTATGACAGGGCACATTGCAATCATAACACACCTACACATCTAGGTCTCATCACCAAACCTGTGTAATGTCTGAAAGTTCTAGCTTTAAACGGAGCGTAATGTGTTTAAAAATATGATTGTAATTGTTTTTTAAAGTAATTTTTATTTATAAATATGTTAAAATAATATTTTTTTTATTTTTAAAAAATTATTTTTAACATTAATGTATTAAAATATCTAAAAATATTAAAAAATATATTAATTTAAAATTAAAAAAATAATTTAATTTAATTTTTTTCAAAAACATTTTTAAAAGAAAAAATTAAACAGGGCGAAATAACACTTATCCCCCAAACTTGAACACGGCACGGCTAGAATCCAACAATTGAACGGGGAAAACAAAAATCTTTACTGCTAAACCAAGCGGTCGAGGACCATCACCGCCGAAAATGAAATCTTTATCACTAAAACTATGCTGTTGTTGTCGACACTGCCACCCCTTAACTTTCTAAAAAAATGAGGGTCCAACTGAAATTTCGACCTCATAAATTCACAACTTGTGTTTTGAGGTCATTTGCCTTGCCAGACCACCGTGGAAGCACATCAAGTTGCAAGCTTACTCTCCATCAAGCCCCATACAATTGCATTTTGACTTCCTGTCATAAATGTTTCTACGTTATCCTGGTCTTCGCTAGCCTTCTCAAAGACAAGAACTTATTAGGATCCCCAGTTATGTGCCAAAAAAGACATGACGAAAACTTTGAATTCCAAATGTGCAGCAAAACTGGCTTCAAGTTTACGTGTCTGTCATCTCTCAAGAATGTCAAATTTATTGTGCTTGTTTGTTCTCAAATCTTCAAGAGAGGTTTACTCTTACTACTCTGATACTAGGGGACAATAAAAAAAAATGCCGATCCATCCCGCTATAAATACAACCACTTCCAACAGCAAAAAAATACACCCATTTCCCAGTTTCAAAGACTAGACAGAAAATATGGCTAACCTACTAAATCATGTACCTTCTTTGGTCCTGCTCTCCCTCTTCCTCTTTCTCCTCATATCCACTGGTATGATGCATGATCACAGTTCTTTCTATTCTGTCTTCAGTTATCTTTTACATTGTCACATGTATATGATATATCAACTTATGACTCCTTTTGTGGCTTCCCTATGAGTGTTAGTTTTGAGAATTCATGAATGTATGGTAACTTAATTCTAGGTTGCGGAGATGCTGATGACGGGAGCAAAACTTTGCCAGAGGCGAAGCAAATTCTGTTAACTGTGCTTGTGAATGCAAGACGTTGCAAAGGGCATTTCATGGAGCTTGCCATGCACAGTTCCCAGGATTTGCATGTTTCTGCTACTTCAACTGTTAATCAAGTCTTAAACTCTATGCCAGAATGATGATCATCAAGTTTCATCATCCAACTCCAAATGAATGATACTATAACTACCCTGTGTGCTTGGTATCTATCAAATAAGCCATCTATGGCTATTATGAGTTGCATCTATGTCCTTCGAGTCAATGTTTAATTGTGTCAGTGCAATAAGTTGCCATTAAAAGTATCCTTTTCTTCTATACATGTCTGCATCTATGATAGCCTCTGTGCAAAAAGAAAAAAAAAGGCTTAAGTACCACCACACTTAACCCCGTTCTAAGACATCAAAAACTTCAATCTACAACTCCCATCCCCTTGAAAGCTGAAAGAAACGTAGGCTAATTTAAAAATTAACACCCACAGCTTAACATTTGAAAGGAATTCCACAACATGCTCCATGTATGAACATCCTCCGAGACTTGATTCTTAAACAGGTTTCCATCAGAACAACGGATTATGCAACAATGCAGAAGTCATTTTTTCCTTAACCTCACATAAACCTAAAATGTCAGCACTCTAAAAATTAACCCTTATGATATAGTTATCCGGCCGAGTACATTCCAGTTCAATTATTTCTATTCTGCTATAAATCCAGCAACTAACAAAAAATAAACACAAGGCAATGCAGCATATCATATAAGCCCACAAAAGATTCACTTTTTAACAACAAAAAATAGGCATTTCATCAAACAGGTGTGCATCATTTTACAATTACCAGACAAACCAAACCAAACCAAACCAGAGCCCCCGGATCACCTCAAACAATTATCCATACCTTATGGTTTCTACTTCTTCTTGCCCCCTTTACCAGCAGAAGATTTTTTCCTGGTAGGCAAAATAACCTCACCTTTAAGTACAGGAATTTCCATAATCTGCGAAAGCCCTTCGTATTTCTTACGGAACTTCTCCACCTGGTCAGCATCTACGAGAACACCGGACCGATTTCCGAGGTAAAACGGATGGTTGCCTGACCACACATCCACCACGTACTCTTGCTTGGTCCCACCTGTTGTCAACACTAGCTCTCCATTGCAATACACCTTGGCGTCTTGATAGAACTCTGGGTGTATTTCTTTCTTCCTGCACGTCACTTGCAGCCCGTAATTCCCTGCCGCACTCACTTTCACCTGCAATTAATAAAAAATAATAATAAGTAACCAAGATTTTTAAAAATATTTATTGTTTTACGAGGGGTTTAGGGTAATCTTACCTTTTTGATGGGTGGGAGAGGAAGGGAGATTGGTTTGGTTTGGAGGAAAGTGTTAGTCAGACTAAGTGCCATTTCTTGGTGTCTGTGAGGTAGAGGAGAAGGGGTGGTGGTGATGGAGTATTTGTTGAGGATGAGGTTATTTGCGGTCATGGGCTTTTTGGTGCTGGCTGTGTCTAGCTCGATCTTTTTTCTTTTTCAATTCTGGGCCAGCATTTATGATTCTCTTGGGCCAGTCCTGTAATGCCTGAAATATTTGGGATAGGTGCTTGAGG
>Ga0325403_1007104_pt1 | contig 10699 bp, 4 predicted proteins | sample PopdelMetagenome_19_FD_205665 | JGI IMG/M metagenome (GOLD analysis project Ga0325403, IMG submission 205665) | Populus deltoides microbial communities from Bellville, Georgia, United States - Xylem-PdKOR-R4 | ecosystem: Host-associated > Plants > Phyllosphere > Stem > Wood/Secondary xylem...
CAACTATTCGTCAACCCTCAATGAAAACTAATCAAAATGCATCAAGATGACAGAATGAACATTGAATCTCAAATTCAATATATATATATATATATATATATATATATATATATATATATATATATATAAACAGCTAAATAAGCCAACAACTGCAAATCAACACAAATCAAACAATAAAAAAAATCATTTCTTTACGTATAAACCCTTTTATCTCACTATCAAGGAATAACCCACATCATGAATCTCAAAATCAATCAAGAACAAAGAATTCCAGATACAAAAAATCTAAGAACCAATGAATTAATAACAAACCCAGTTGAGAATATCGTAACACCAACCATATTAATTTAAACAGGAATCAATGAATGGATCAAAACACCTTCAAAAAAAGAAAATTTACCAATTGAGGCAAACACTAAATGATATAAATTAAAAAAAATCCAAAAAAAAAAGATTTAAGAATGATCGAGACGTACCAGAACTGTGAGCTAACAAAAAATAATCAAAAGGGTATATTATTATTTGGGAACAATCTCAAAACATCACAGAGAGGGAAGAAATATATGTTGTTATTTTTATTTTTTTATAATTATAGTTTTTGCTAGAACGATGAACGTCACTCACTGTCTCTGTAAATAAATAAATATATGGGCTTGGAGGGATTCTCATGCCATGTAGTAATGTTTTTCCTTTTTCTTTTTTTCTTTTTTTATAAAAACAATTAACATCGTTTTAACTTTAAACCCAACCAACCAACTAACCGGCCATGGTTAGCTAAAACTAGCTCTCGTTGCACTACGGGTTGAAGTAAAAAATTTCAAATATAAAAAAAATATTTAAAAATTGCTATTATTTTTTATAAAAATAATAGATTTTAACTATGAATTAAAAATTAATTGTCTATTAAATGATATTTTTACTAATATTTAAGATGAAAATACATTGAATCTAATAAAACTAATTCAGGTTGACCTATAAAACTTGTAGAATACTATTAAAAAAATAAATTAAAAAGTTCAATTTTCAATTAACTCATTATTAAAGAACAAAAATGGTAAAAATAAAATAGCATTTAATAAAAAAAACTTAAATAAATTCGAGTCAACTAACCAAACTCGAGATGTAAATCATGAATTAAAAATTAATTGTCTATTAAATGATATTTTTATTAATATTTAAGATTAAAATACATTGAATCTAATAAAACCAATTCAAGTTGACCTATAAAACTTGCAGGGATATTGTTAAAAAAATAAATTAAAAAGTTCAATCATCAATTAACTTATTATTAAAGAACAAAAATGATAAAAAAAAATAACATTTAATAAAAAAAAACTTAAATAAACTTGAGTTAACCAACCAAACTCAAGATGCAAATCATGTATGTTATCAGATTCAATAAATTTATTATAAAAATTATTAATTTTTATTTAATTATACGATAATAAAATAAAAAAATAATTTTTTTATATGAATTTTTTTTTAAAGAATAAAACCATGACAAGCACATTGGACCAAAATAACAAAATAGATAGTAGACAACAGATAAAATTATATTTTTAGAAAAACAAATTAAAAGATAAAAAAAAAAAACATTAACCACCATATTATATATTACAACTCAACTCAAGTATTTCACTATAGTTAATTTTAATATAATGCTGTGAGAAAGCACCATTTAATGAATTCTTGAAATGTTGAAGTGATAGTAATTTAACCATTGGTTATTTAAAAAAATAAAGTATATGAATTGCTATTATTTTCATATACATACAAGTATTTTTAAATTATTTTTAATTAGTTTATTTGAAAGGGTGGTTGTGGTTACTTTTCAAAATGTTTTTATGTTGAAATTAATGAAAATAATATTTTTTTTATTTTTAAAAAATTATTTTTGAAATTAATACATTAAAACTGTTTAAAATATAAAAAAAATTAATTTTTAATTTTTTTAAAAACACAGATTTTTATGCACTTTTAAATGCGTCGGTATCTCGCCATCACACTTGTATTTGATTGAAACTTGTCAAGTAAATGTGAAAAATAAGTTTTTTAATAACATGTAAGTTTCCAAATATATTTTCCGCTAGGTCAGGCTTCGACTGGTGAGGTAGCGGTTACCGACTTTACCCCCACAATGGCCGAGCCTCCAAACCAAACACACTCTCCACAACAACCGCTTCACCAGATCGATGCAGATGAGGACGATGACAACGTTAAGCAACTCAAACAATGCTCCTCTCTCTACCTCTCCCTACAGGTATTATATCCCACTATTATACACACACACACACACACACACACATATAAAGTTCTAAAACCCTAAACCCAGCGAGGGAGTTTCCATTAGTCACTGATTTGCATAAACCCATTTTTTTCTTATAATTCTCAGGAATGCCTTGTTAATTCCAACAGAAACTGGAAGTCTTGCCAAAAGGGTATGCTATAATTTTATTTTTTTTGCTTGATTCGGCATCATTGCTTTTGAAGAAGTGCGTACATATGACGTGCTTGTTAAAATGCTTCACAGAAGTTCATGCTTTGAAGGTTTGTAATGAGAAGATGAAGAATGACAAGGGGAAGTGAGATTTCTGTAACTCAGAAGCTCCCATACAATGACTAAATGACAGCTCACATGAACTCTTGACTTCAGCATTCTTGATTTCAGATTCTCCGGTTGGCAATTTTTGTAATGCAATAGATTGCCGTAAACATTTGAGCTATTCAAAAGAAGTAGGGCGTTTGCTTTTCTTTGTTCAAAGTTGTATCACAATTCATGAAACACGTTATCATGTCCAATAAACAGGGTAATAAGAGATGAGAAATAGTTTTGTGCAGCGGAAATATATAGGCACTGGGAATCACATATATCAAGTAATGCATATCAGCCTGTGGGCTTGCAAAAGAAGAGGAGAAATAGATAAGTAGAAGCCAGTTCTGCTAGTTAGCGTGTTGGCAATGACCTCGTGAAGTTGGGTTTCTAGGACTTGATTTGTTGTGATAGTTATAGCATAGAAACTGCAATTACCAGCATGCTTCCTTGATAGTGATCTTAGGGATTGGTTAGCTGTTGGCTCTTATTGAATCAAAAGCATTGCCGAAGGTGGTTGAAATTTCTAATGATGCAAACGAGAGAAGAACATTTGAATGGTTGTATCCAACTATGTAATTCAGAACTCTCTGTTTCCCTTTTATACATCAATTAACAGCTAAATTGACTCGTGCAAGGCCTTGTCGCTTCGAGGCTAGAGATGCAGATGCTCCTTGGTAATCGAAGCAATGCCTGCTCTTTCATCTCTATTGAAAACTTGAGAATTAAATTTAAAATTTCTCTTGTATCACTGGTCGGTGAAAAGATTGTCACATTGCATCCAATACTGTTGTCTGCATACTAATTAGATTCTTCTACGATACAGTAGAAGGATGGACTTGGACAAGAAATCAACAATACAAGTTGATAAATCTATTTTTAACCGGCTTAAAAAAATCTTTATAACCCTTCTCCATTTGGCATATTTAAAGGAATGAACATGCCTCGGGGGCTGGGTAGTGTGCCAGGCTTCAAGCATGTTGGATCTGGCGCTAGCTAGACCCAGATACTATTGGGCCTGATAGTATGCCCAGTCCTGACATGCTGAGTTAGTATGCCAAGCCTCGACACATTGGGTCTGGTGCCAGCCAGATCCAAATGCTATTGGGTTTAGCAGTGTGCTAAGTCTCGGGCACACTAGGCTTGACAGTATATCAAGTTTCTGGCATGTCCAAGGGAATGACTATCCTCACTTGGGCATGCCTTGAGAATGACCATCTTTCTTTGGTAAGCTCAAGAAAATGAGGTAATGTGGGTCTGTTAAATATGTTAGACCCAAGATACTCGGACTAGATGGTTGACAAAATCCAAGATAACATGGGTCTAGTAAATATGTTAGGCCCAAGGCATTTGGATTTGGTAGTTAGCCAAATCTAAGGTAACAGCCATCCTCTCTTGGCAGACCCAAGAGAATGACCATCCTCTACTGGCGCGTCCAAGGAAATAAAGTAATGTGGATCTAATAAATATATCAGACTCAAGGTCTTTGGTCTCGGTAGTCAGCCAAGTCCAAGACAACGTGAGTTTAGAAAATGTCAGACCTAAGGCACTTTATAGTTAGCAAAGTCTAAGGTAACGATCATCATCCCTTAGCACGCTTAAGGGAATAACCATCCTTCAATGGCACGCTTAAGAGAATGAGGTAATGTAGGAATGACAAACATGCTAGACTCAAGGTACTTGAACTTGACAATCAGCCAAGTTTAATAAAGCATGAGTCTAGCAAACATGCCATACTCAAGGCATTTGAACTTGATAGTTAGCCAAGTTTAAGGTAATGACTATCTTCCCATGGGCATGCTCAAGTGAATAACCATCCTTTCTTGGCATGTTCAAGGGAATGACCAACCTCTCTTGAGTCTAACCTTGAGGAAGAACTCAACCTCCATAAACTTAGCTACATATGACGTCTTAGACCCTGATCTCTCTACATATTCGGTGTATAAAAGTCCTCCAAAGACTTACTATATTCCCATCAACACATTAATATAGATGTAAGGGATATTTATTTTTTATTAAATGTTATCAAGATATGATTACACTGCAGACCTTTCTTTTCATAAAAAGACAAGACTTGTGAGTTATAAATACATCATAAGACCTTTAGAAGAAAGGTTCACAATCCTTATTTTTTATTGTATATATGTTTTCAGAGCATCTTTTTATAAAATATTTTTTTTTATTTTTTCTTTTTTAAAAAATAATTTTTGAAGCATCGGAGAGTCTACATCTCCATTAAAAAAGACTTTCTGCATGTACTAACTATAACTCATATTGGTTTATCAAATATTAAGTATAAGTCATCATCTATCTTAACAATAAAAAAATAAATGAAATTCTTAAGATTAATTGATTAATTAATTATCCAAAATTAAATATATTTTTAGGACTTCTTGACGAGTAAAAATTTACTCTTGAAAAGAAAAAACGGGAGGACGAATACTAACAATAGCAAGGCAAATGCATCGATTTTACCAGCATTCGTATGACAATTGGTCAGCACAACATCACTCAAAGCTCGCCATTATCGTGCTTATACAAGGCAGCGGCTCCTATTGACTAGTTTTGCAGGCAGAGGGGTTTATTGGCGTACATGGAAGCCTTATTCGCTCCATCGAGGAGACACATGACATATCAGCTAGAAAATTTTTGATAGAATGCTCGTCACAGCTGCATTCTTCTGTCGGAGGCTTCAACCCCTTACCTCCCCACAATCCTTATTGGCTGCACAGAGCAGATTAATCAGCAGGAACAAACTTGATTGAGATGCTGTTGACACAATGGCGTTCGTCAGCTGGAGTCTCGCAACCCTCGCCCTTGAAAACGTGACCCAGATGCCCCCCCACAAGCTGAGCATGTGATCTCAGTCCTCCTCCCATCAGGGCCGGGCTGAAAGTCACCGTTCCTTTTTCAATAAATCGAACGTATACAAGAATTGCCCCAAAAGTAGGGCATTTTTCAACAACATAAAATTTGGTAGTGGATTTATGGCTGCAGGGAAACCTTCATGGAAACCAGGCCAACCACAGCCAGAGTTGAATTTGGTAGTGGATTTGTAAAGTGGCGTTCCACAACTGTATATCGCTAATGTCTAGCCCCTGCCTCTTCTTCAACATCATCGTCACAGCATTCACTAGAGCATTACTGCTGTTATCTTCCATCCATTCACTCACTCTTCATGAATCTGTTATTTTCTCACCAGTGAGTGTTCCTTACCTTCACACTCTTCTTCAAACTTAATACCACAAACCCAGCACTCAGAATCACCAACCCCGCTTCAGGAAATTTTCTGAATTTGTTTGGTATTAATCTTTGGATGGAAACCCAGAAATACAAGGATCAGTTAAGATATCTGTGAAGGGTACTGTCCCTGTAGTTCAGGACACGGGGACCTTTTTCATGCGTTGTAGCCACTCTGTTTAATTGAACCATTCCGTCTTGGCATTCATGGGTTTGGGTCCGGCCCATGAAAGAGATTCTCAAACCCACTACCCGGCCCAGAAAGCAAGTTTTTTCTGGAGAAAATAACATTAAAATGACGCCATTTTAATCCCAATTTAAAATCCGAGAAGCCGAGCAATGAGTACCTCCTCCACTGAATTCAAATAAAAGACGCCAGTCCACGGCGGAGTATCAGTTTCCAAACCGAGCGGAGTTGCTGTGATTACCGTCGTAAAATAAAACAGATAGACAGACAGATGCTCTTGGTTAATTGAAAGAAGGAAGAAAAGATAATGTCTTCAGGGTTTGGAAAGAAAGCAGGACCAACCCCATCTTCATTATCCGAATCTCCTTTTGGTCCTCCTCAGCCGCCTTTTCCCCATTTTCCCCCCAGGTACTCTTGTGCCTTTTCTATTATTATTTATTTCAACTCATTAATGCTGATCAATTTCAATTTCACTCAACTTCGTAAAATCTCTGCTCAGCTTAAGGTTCTGTGCCCTACGTGATCCTTTGGTGGTTAGAGACAGTTATGAAATTATTGTTATTTTAATCATAGGGGTTCGGAAGCTGTGCGGTCACCGCCGATAACTTATCAAGACCCTTTTCTCGCTAATACTCCTTACCAATCAACCGGGATCCCCAGGTTATAAAAACTCTACTCTTTTTCCTCATTTTCCCAATATATGTCTAGAGGGAAAAAAAGAAAGAAAGCGTTGCATTTTTTTTCTTCTTATTAGTGGATTTTGTTTTGGTAATAGGAGGCCGGAAGCTGTTGAAAGATCACGGTCGACTCCATCCCGTCCGACTACAACCCCTTCTTACCCATCCAGTGAGCCCTCGTTCAATCAGTTTCCTCCTTCTAGATGGGTCAATGAGCAGGGATCCTTGTTTAATGATGCTTCTGCAGTCGCATCATTTGTTGCTTCACGTAATTCTGGAACTATTGTAACTGCTAAAGGTGCTAGATATCAGGACCTGAAGAGGGCCAGATCACCTTCTCCACATTCTATTGATGAAGGCATTGCGAGAAATCCCACTCAAAATTTCATTCCAAGGTAAGGTGTTCTTGTTTTTCTTTTATTTTTACATAAGCATTCTCTATGCAAATCCAATTAACGGATTAGTACTTTGGAATTTGCACCAGGTTTTATTTGACAATTTCCCATTATGTCACTTTGGTTTTCCATTTCATTTCATGACTATTCCTAGAACTGGTATTAGTTGTCATAGTGCTTTGCTGAAGTTTACACCCATTGTGCTTATTTGGAAGTTCCACATTCAGAATTGTCTCTAATCTGGGAGCTTGGAGGCATCTCCTTGGTTCTACAGATTTTCACTCCAGTTACTTTTGCATTGGTCAAATGGAAAAGGTGGGTTAGATCATGGGGTAGTGCTCAACTGAATTTCCAACCTTCAGACTCATGACATGGGATGGAACCTTGACTTCTCCATTTTAGAAAGGGAGAGTGGGAGACATTATCTTGCTACAAATGGCTGTAGTATAAAGGGATGCTTATGTCGTCACTTTTTGATTTTGTCTTTTAATTGAAATCACATTTCATTCTCTGTTTTTCGGGAAAGATTGTACCTTTTTACTCATGTCTCCCTTTTCTCACTCTCTATAAAGTCCTAGATCTGTTGTTTTGTTTTTGCGATCTTCCTCAGTTATCATTAGTTGTATTTCAATATTTTGTTTAATAGTTTTGGACAGATTCATGTCTTTTTTAAGAAGTATGTTGCAAGCTTATTGGGAAACTTCTGACTTTTCTTCGTTACTTGATCTGGTAGCCCTTCAGATTTTCATGCTGGCAGTGGGGATCACTCAGTACCACCAAGAACAAGATCACCTCCTTTGGCTTTTGAAAGCAATAGAACAGCTAAGCATGCTAGCCGTCCTTTTGGCGAAGGCCAACAGTAAGTTTGAATTCTTGTGTTGTGTGCACGTGTATGTAGGTGATTGTGTTGGTAGCATGGATGATCACGAGTGCATTATCAAGAAAATCATGAAAAAAATACCAGGAGATGTCAGAAATGAATTTAGTCACTCATCTCGTAACTCATGCTTAGATGGTGCTTGTTTATCAAAACAATGTTTTTGTTTTTAGGTTTGGATGCATCCTTTGTCTTTTATGGATGCTCATTAATGGTGAACTATTAGAAAGATCATATCTTGATATTGTTACAGCCAGTTGCTTCATTGACATGCATGGTTGTGCCTTCTTGGTTGGTGTAGGACACATGACAATAGATTTTTATGTACTGTATTGCTGACTTTCCTACAGTTATCTCTCTGAAAGTGATTCTGTTAATTGTTGTACAGGCCTACTTTGCCTCCATCTGCATGGGATGATCAGCCCAAGTTGCCAGGAAATTATCCTGACTTGCTGGCTCGCCAAGACCCATCAGTCCTATCTTATGCAGGCTCTCACGATTCTATCCATGCCTCAAAGAGAACTAGGTCACCGCCTGTTTCACCAGCTACTGAAGTTCCACATAATAACAATCTTCCTGTTCAAAAGGAATATAAAAGGTGATTCACAAATGTAATAGTTCACATCAGTTTTCCTAGGACCATATATCTGGTAGCAGTATTGAGAGAGCTGCTTGGAGTTGGATTTTTTAGTTAGAATCTTTCTGTTGATTCTTCTATTTGTGAACCTCAAGTGTGCTTTTGAATACTATTTCGAATTTAAATGTAAGAAACTTTAGAATGACAAAGCAATATCATGTTTTTTTCTTGACCATTGTTTTCTGCCAGCATTTTCATCTGAGAAACGACAACTTTTAATAACTTTAGGAATTCAAGAGAGTAGTGGGGAAGTTAATGAAATAATCTTGCTATTCTTTTGTACTTAAAGTAGACACTTTGCTTGACAAACTTTAGATATTCAACAAGTTTATAGATGTTGCAAATGGGAATCTAATGATCTGTGTAGTGATTAAATAGGAAACTGATTTTCACACATGGATGCATCAAGCTTTCTCTTCTTACTGGCTGTTAGTCATATCTTTCCCCTTTCCTCACCTCTATAAGTTGATTGTGCGCCTCCTTTGCCAGGACTTCTGTGTCTCCTCCTAGGTTAGGTAGTAGGTCAAATGCTGTTTTCAGCACCTCAAATTCTCAAATTCCTCAAAGGAATTTTCCGTCTGTAAATGCTACTGTTGATGCCGCTCCCACCAAGACCACCAGCTTTGCTATGTCAAAAAGAACAAGATCACCACCTTTCTCTTTCGCTGATAAAGTCTCTCTGGAAAACTCATATTCCACCCAAGATGATGCGGAAAGGTAAAAATCAGTGCATTGATTTCCATTAATGGTTAAAACTATTTCATCCATCATCAATCTAGCTGAACAATTCTTTTCACATGCACTTTTCAGAGAGATACAAGCAAAGGCAAAGCGGTTAGCTCGATTCAAGGCAGAATTAAGTGATGATTTTGAAAATAGCCGAGATGCTGCTGACCAGAAGATTTCTGCAAGTGGACGTGAACAGGCTGTTGTTGGAAGGCAAAATTTTCATGGTGGTCACTCTATTGAATCAGCAGGGGATTTAAGCAACAGCAATATTTCACCAGAGTTTGATGGGTCCGAAACACCCACCATTATTGTCGGGTTATGTCCGGATATGTGTCCTGGTATCCCTCTTAACTGCTCGACTTAGGAGTAATCTTGTTAATATTATGACATTCAGATGCAACCTCTTATGTCATGAGATTATATTTCTTTGCCGTAATTCAGTCTTCACACTGTTTAGGTTTCTTCATCATTTCCTGGTGAGGAGAAACTTCAATTCTGACAATTTGTATATATCTCATACTAAATTTTCTCTCATTTAATCTCCTGTCATCTGGAACAAGGTATCTGGCTTCTGTTTTATGAGAGCATCTGAAATTTCCGTACTTTTGATGTGGCATAAAATCTTGATTTTCCAGAGTCAGAAAGGGCAGAAAGAGAAAGGAAAGGGGATCTTGACCATTATGAGCGCTTGGATGGAGAGAGAAATCAAACCAACAAATTTCTTGCTGTTAAGAAAGTATGTTCTATCTCAACTTTTAATTTGTCTATTTGCAGCATTTCGGAAGCTACTTTTTGTTGGCTCATTATTTATAGATTAATTATGATAATTGTGTTCCACAGTATAATAGGATGGCAGAGAGGGAAGCAAACTTCATACGTCCCTTGCCAATCCTGCAGAAGACAATTGATTATTTAATCAATTTGCTCGATCAGCCTTACAATGATAACTTTCTTGGCATGTATAACTTCTTATGGGATAGGATGCGAGCAATCCGAATGGACCTCAGGATGCAGCACATTTTTAGCCAAGAGTCTATAACTATGCTGGAGCAAATGGTTTGTCATTGTTCTGTTTTTATCTCAGTTTTGAAATTATTTAGCACTTCATCTTCTGAAAAAACTAAAGCGTCAACCGTGGATGATGCTTAATTCTTGTAACTTGATTTGATAAATTTTCCCAGTTCCATGCTGGAGGATGGAAATCAGCACTTGTTATATTTATATCTTTTTAGCATGGAATTATGATGTGAGTTGCATCAGGCAAATGGCTTTTTCTTTGAATTAATATTAGTTTCTCCACAGTGATCGTACATTTGATGTAAGAGTATCATTCTTATGGGGAATGATCCTTTATGTGATCATGGTCC
>Ga0325403_1007108_pt1 | contig 10697 bp, 7 predicted proteins | sample PopdelMetagenome_19_FD_205665 | JGI IMG/M metagenome (GOLD analysis project Ga0325403, IMG submission 205665) | Populus deltoides microbial communities from Bellville, Georgia, United States - Xylem-PdKOR-R4 | ecosystem: Host-associated > Plants > Phyllosphere > Stem > Wood/Secondary xylem...
AAGCTTTCATTTTAATTAGCTAGGCTGGTCAAACAGGGATTAATTTCTTCAAACCTCATTAATTATAGCTACACCTTTATTGATCAGTTGTCACTACAAGTTAGAAAACGACAGCAATAAATTACCAAATTTTTAATTAATTCCTTGCATGTTCTGCAAGAAATATACATAATATGTTGCAAATTTTCTTATTGAAATGATGTATATCATAAGAAGAGGATGCATGCAGAGACGTCTCATGTTGAACTGATCAAGACGTGTCTGTTAATTTCAGGCCGCCGCCAGCCGTTTCTGCTGCGGAAATTCCGAGGGGATCGAGGGGAAGAAGAAAGGAATGTGCATGAGAAATTATCAGGATCAATCAAGGGAATGCATATTTTAGTATTTAAGTACGAAGCAAATATTTATTTTTTTCAATGATCGATGGTTCAGCTTTTACGTCCCAAAATTATTATTTTTCTTAATTTTCAACTAGTTATTTATATGTAAGCAAATATATTTACGTTAAATATCCTTTTGAAACCTCACTTAAATTTTCAACTATGAAGGATATACTCAGATAACGTACGTGGGTAGTAATCAATATTCTATCCACAGGCCAAGGGTTTTAAAAAAAATTACTTTAATTTTATTATCAAAAATAAATTTTAAAAGATAAATATAAATATATTTTTAATTTATTTTTAAATAAAAAAATATTTAAAAAAACAATTTTTATCATTATGCCAAAGAACCTCGAGCCCATGGCCAATATGTCCCCCTTTTTCTTCAACCATGTCGAGGTTTTTTCAAGATGTTTTCTTTACTTTCACTTAGTGAGATCTTATCATCAACTTTTGCAAAAGCAGATGCAATTCTTACAAGCCTTCTCAAGCATGTCCAAATCAACACGTTTTGGGTTTAACAATGATATAAAGCTACCTCGGCAACAGAAGAGTTTGATCAGACTTAAAGAAAAGTAGAAATCATGCTGTGTTGGATGATCATAACTCTGCTGTCTTCAATGCAAAATATTGTACAAATTTATTATGAACTCGACCTTCATTAATTAATTTGATTAACAATGTTTAGGTCAGCCTATCAAGAAACAAACATATGGGTCAGCCTGCATCAATCATGCACCTGTGGTGCTTCCCAGAACAAGGAAAAATGATGCCATGACAAGACACCTGAGAGGAGCGTGGTAATTTATGATATTCCACTCATTTTAGCTGCTGTTGCGAGTTATTTCCAGCTCTGGACATTGCCAATTATTCCTCATTTCTTTGTTAAGAACAATAGAAAAAAAATGAAAGGTTAAGTGCCATAACTTGTAGCGTGTAGATTTTTTTTTTTTACGTTTGCTGTATCATGATTCACAAGCTGCCTCTTTTGTTTATTTTAAAGGAACAATTGGATGGTTTTTGGGGGTTTCCTCATCAGCTGTATCTAAAATTGCCAATTAAACGTCACTGTTAGGGTTCATTTTCTATGTGTAGTTGTGTACTTGAAATAACAGCAAGGCAGTAATATTTGTACACTACCGGCAATTGATTTCAGACCAAGAATTTTGAGGCTGATGAAGGCCCACACACCGACAGCGGTCAGCTACGCTGCAGCTCTGTCACTTCTGGGTTATACCGGCCACTCAAGCATGCGAGTCATGTAGAAAATCCTCTAGGATATGGTTCTCGGTCGATTCCCACCGACCATATATACCATTGCTAGATGACCAGCTAGCATTGCTGATCTAGAGATGTTAGCTGTTTGGGAGCTGGTCTTTTTTTTGTCATATTTTGTGATCTGTAAATGAACTCGCACGACATAGTGGCCACTGGCCATTGATTCAAGACCATAATTTTTTTGAGGTGAAGGGATCACCTTGGTCCATGGACGACCACTCTTCAGCTACTCTAAATCTTTATTCACCTGAAATGATTCAGTACCCTGATCAGAACTCTGGAGAGACAAACGGAGAAGGAGAGAGCCATGGTGAACCTGGCCACATTACAGTCACAGTGGAAGGCTAGTGTTATCTGTCAGGGGAGAATGTTTTCCGTGGGAAAATTGATTGCCAGTTTTTTAGTACTTGGTCATCGCATGCTCAAATCCTTAACTCTAAGGAACTTGAGTTTAAAAATACTAGGCGAGAACAGCCTTCATCTTTGATCAATTTAATTCCTATCATGATGATACAATTTTCTTACCTCGTCAACTAGAAACTACGAACTGTCTAATTAGATCATCAATCCAAATGATGAGATGGAAAAGAAAAAATGAATTCAATCAATCTCATCTCCTTCATGAAGAGAAGGGGAAGGAAATATTTGAATTCCAAGCAAAACTTTCAAGACAAGTCCCCAACATATGAGACATATTAAGAACAAAATCCTTGCAGCAATTTATTGACTTTACGATCAATCAAGAAAAGTCTACACGTGCTGAACTTCTTTTCCTAATACCCTCATCCACTGATTTTGCACGCAACAATTTTCTTCATCATCCTATCACGCCAACTACACATTCAGCAACTCTCTGCCAAATAGAACAACTCGTCGCCATCAAACGCCAAACCTACATTTTCCGGCAGTTTGGTTGTCATTTTCCAAAGCTTTAACATTTCAACAAGCATTAGCTCATGTGAGATGCCCCCAACCTTCCTTCCTCAGGAATAAAATAACATCAACTCGATGAGCACAAGTCAGATTAAACACTGATTTGAGAAGCAAGATACCTTAGCTGCAGCCTGTTTTGTTTTTGCCTTTGCTTAAGCTTCAAAACATTCACCTTTCATCGGTTTAATGGCATTTTTTACCCTTAACTATTGGGTTTATGGCAGACTGAGGCATGTACTATCAATTTGATTAATTTTGTCCTTAAACTAACATAATTAAACAAATATTGTCTCTCTGTTTTATTTAACTGGTGTCATTGACCAAAAACCCTTTTTAAAAGGATTTATTTTTTGGTATTTTGGGCTGAAGATTTTCATAAATGTTAAAGAAAAAAAATCTAATTTCAAACATTTTGTAGGTTAAGAAGAATTTTCTAATTTTCTTAACATTAAATATTAACAAAATTGCAAAAAAAAAAAATAGAAGTTAACTTGGAACATCCATAATTTTGTTGGGGACTCTAAAAAAATCATATAATTTTTTTTTAGTATGATTCTCAAAATATTTACATGGTTGAATACATTACCTAACCAATCTAACCAAGCTTAAAATAAGCAAGCTTTGAGGACCTCATACACAAAAATTTTAAGAACCATACTAAAATTACCAATATAAATTAATATAACCTCCTTAGGGCTCCCAAAAAAATTGAGATAATTCCAGCATAATTTCTATTTTCAAAATTTATTGAAATTTTATTGTTTAGGAAATAAATAAAAAAATACTTTCTGACTTCAAAATTTTTTGAAATTATTAGTTATAGTGGATTGAACTTTTATTAGCACATAATAAAAATTTCAGTTCAAAATACCACAAAATGAACTCCTTTTAAATCAGGTTTTAGTTAATGATAACAGTTAAATCAAACAAGCGAATAATGTGATAGATTAAGGACAAAATTGATCAACTTGATAATATAGACCTTAGTTTGCCACAATATCAATAGTTCAGGGACAAAAAAATGCCATTAAACCCCTTCTCATCACCATAAGCCACATTGACCGCATTGAGGCTGGATCAAGCAATCAATTCTATCAATGAAAGTCAGAAAACGTCAAATGCATAAAATTAGCTTACACGAGGTTCTTCATCTGCTAAGGAAGCTATGCAGTTGCATGTCACATTGTCGTTGTCATCCTTCAAATCCAATTCAACCTCCAAAATTGAACAGATCCACACCAATGGAAAAACAGACTTTACAGAAAATGAAGCTATGTATCTAAATAAACCTATGACATTCCTTGCAATGATTGAGTGAAATAAAATTCCTTCCATTGATGGAGTGAAATAAAATTCTAGCATTTGAGGCGAACTGCTTTAAAAGACATGAAATGAGTCACAACTTTATCATGGCAGCAAATTTGAGTTCCTCAGTATCCTCCCTAAAGCTACAAAGTTTTATATCCACATTAAGTCATTAGCAGCTCAATCGATGGACTTATAATTTGAGCTTGAATAAAAATGTAGTGTAACTCAGAATAGATACCTACGTTAAACATACCTTTCAAAGGACCGAGTTAAATGACTGAGACTAAACTTCAATTGCTGCCCACCTTAAAGTTTCGAGCATGTCCATAATCTCTTCAATCCTTGAATGTGAAAAATCCACTACAGTAAACTTTTCAAAAGTCCCGTTCACTTCAATCAGACTATGGCCAGGCTCCTTCTTCAATCCACTGCCCTTCAACAGCTTCCAGGCCTCTGCAACACCATCCCACATTTCATCTGAAGCATACAAGTTTGATAACAAAACATAGGGTGATGTAGTCACTGGCTGAAGTTTAAGAAGTTGTCTAGCAAAACATTTCCCAGTGTCAACATCTCCATGCAACCGACATGCAGACAGCAAGCTACCTAAAACAACAGTATCATGCCCAAAAGGAAATTTCTTCATGTACTCTTTTGCCTCGTTTAATCTCCCAGCTCGTCCCAATAAATCAATGAGACAAGAAAAATGCTCAATTTCAGGGGAAATCCCATAAGTTTCTTCCATAGAATTGAAATAGACTAGCCCCTCATCCACCAGCCCTGCATGATTGGAAGCTGTTAGAAGTCCAACAAAAGTTACAGAATCTGGCTTTACTCCCATTGTCTTCATCTTAGCAAAAAGTTCAAATGCCTTCCCTCCAAATCCATGATTTCCAAATCCAGCAATCATGGTATTCCACGAAACAAGATTTTGATGTTCCATCTTGCTGAATATATAATAAGCCTTTGCAATGCAACCACATTTAGCATACATGTTTATTAGGGCGTTACCAGCACCAACATCTTGATACAACCTTGTCCTGATTAAATGACCATGAATCTGCTTTCCATTGCACATTGACGCAAGACCAGAACAGGCGGCAAGAGCACTAGCAAAAGTAAATTCATCGGGCCTCACGCGACATTCATTTAACATCTCTTTAAAAGTTTCCAAAGCTTTCTCATGATCATTACAATGAGAACAAGAGCTTATAAAAGTATTCCATGAAATGAGATCTTTCTCTTCAATTGATCTAAAAGCTTTCTCTGCTTCTTCTAACAAATTCAACTTTGAGTACATTGTGATTATCAAATTACCAATAAAAGCAGTAGAGTTAAGTTTAAGCTTTATAGTTTGACAATGCAAAAGTTCTCCTCTTTTCAAATCATCACGACTATTACAAGTCCCCAACAGCCCAACAAAAGTAAACCTATCAGGAAAAAAACCATCATGATACATCATTCTAAGCACTTCAAAACCCTTGTCAGGCTGTTGATTCTCAACAAACCCAGTAATCAAAGCATTATAAGCAACAGGATTAAGTTCTAATGCCTCATTATAAGCCAACAATGCATCACTGCACTTACCACACTTCATATACATTGTAATAAGTGCATTAGAAACAAAAGAAACGGAATCGAGCCCAAATTTCAATGCCTGACCATGAATTTGCTTTCCTTGAACTAGTCCCTTTAAACTAGCACAAGCACTAATAACACTGGCATATACGTACTCATTAGGCACAATATTCAATTTTGAAAACAACCCAAGTGCCAAAATGGGCTCTCCAATCTGTTCATAACCAGAAATCATAGCTGACCATGAAACGAGATTCCTTTCAGACATTTCATCGAACACCTGGCGTGCTTCCCTTAGTTTGCGACATTTTGCATACAAGTTGAGGATGTGATTAGAGACAATAACATCAGACCTTGTTGCTGTTTTTATAGCTATTGCGTGAAGCGGGAGACCTTGTCTTAGAGCCTTGGTTTTTGAACATTGGTGTATTAAGGATCCAACGAGTTCTGGGACCATCATTTGATCGCAAGGGAGAGCAGTCTGAGCTGCCACCGAGATATAAGGTAACTGTTCAATTTCATGGGCTCGTTTGGTTTCAATATTGGGTCTGCAATAAATTTATAGGATCATGTTTCATTAAGCATGTTCTATTTTGTTTGGTGGCCCAGTAGGGTTTGTGGTTTTAAAACAAAAGAGACCCAATGAAATTGCTGTTGATTGTAGAAGAAGTTGATACAGTGGGTATCCATTTTTTTTCCTATGGAGATTTGCATTCAATCACCTGATCTGAATGAAGGCTGATGGTCTTGAGAGATTTTCTTCAAGAATACGATTATTTGTGATTATGGTTAGAATGTTAGATGTTAGGTGGTTGTTTGGGGGGTGCTGTTGTGTTTTGAAGTGTTTTTTATTTAGAAATTAATTAAAAAATAAAAAATATATATTTTATATTAAAATAATTCAAAAATATAAAACAAAAATAATTTAAAACTTAAAAAATCAAAAAAATTTTAGAAGCATGATTGGACCGCAATGCCAAATATCTTTCAAGAATCATATTTAAAACACAAAAATATTATTATTATTATTGAAATATTAGTTTTTTAAGTATTTTTATAGAATTATCTTACCTTTTCTTTTGTTCATGTTCTAAAAGAATAAGAGTAACAATGGTTGGAGTTAAAATTATTAATATATTAAATTTGATAATGAATATTTACATACTTCTCTTTTATATTAATGACATGATTATTACTAGCAATAATTCTTCTTTGGTTCTCACCTTTATTACTCAACTCTTCCAAGAATTCTCTATGGATGATCTTTATTATTCTCTCCGCATTGAAACTAATGAGAAGGGTTTGTTTCTCGGTTAATCAAAATATGTTTATGATCTCTTGCAACATGCTTTCATGATTAATGCCAAGCTTGTTTGTACTTTCTTTTTTTTTATCGTTGATCAACAGCATCTATCAGACGAAGAGAAGTTGTTCTCTGACTCTACTCTGTTTCGTTCTTCTACTGGTGGTCTCCCATACTTGATTATCACCGGACATGATATATCTTTCGATGTAAATTTTATTTGTCAGTTCATGTATGCTTCTATTGAGGAGGATCATTTTCTTGCACTTAAACAAATTATGACTTAAAGGCACTACTCGTCATGGACTTACTTAACTTCATAAACAGTTTACTCATGAACTTTTTGCCTATTATGAAGCGAACTGGGCTAGATGTCATGATACATGTATTTCCACCACCGGCTATGCTATTTGTTTGACACCAATTTAATCTCTTGGTCCACTAAGAAGCAAAGCGTTGTATCTTGTGCAAAAGTACGTAGAATATCCTCCTTACTTGTTGGTAAATTGTTGGCACTGTTAATATTGCATGGCTTATTCCAATACTTTGGGATCTTTGTTTTTCACTCTCAGGGCCGCCTATAGTTCTTTGTGACAGCCAAAACGCAATTTTTATAGCAGTCAATCCAGTTACTCATCTCTGTCAAAACATATTGCGAACGATTATCATTTTAGTCGTGAACTTGTTGCTAATGGCACTTTGAGAATTACTTTTGTTCTTTCCCATGTGCAGCTTGCTAACTCGCTAACCGATCGAAGGCATCACCACACCTTAGTTTTTTTTTTTTTTTTTCAAAGCAAGCTCAGCGTTGTCTCTTCAGCCACGCTCACCTTGTAGGGGATGATAAGAGAGAATCAAATGTATCTCCATATATAATAGCTACTGCATTCAGGTTTCTATTACCATATATATATAATATCTGGTTGTGTGGATGTGGGAATATTTTGAGTAATTGTATTTGATTTTTTCTTGTTATATAAGATTAAACAATTGTGATTGTGACGTATATAAAAAGAAGTTATAGAAGGATTTCAGCCATTTAGTACTGTGTGTTGAACATCTTTAGATAATATATAACGTTTGATCATGGAAGAAGATCCGATTCTCACCCGCAATAGCTAGAGAGGCATTTTGTTTTTCTTAATTTCCACACACACACAGAGGTTAGCGCAATAAATGCTGGGTAACTTTCGATGAAAATCCCAAGTCAAAGCATCCTAAGAAAAAAAAACAATAATGAAAACAACACTCTTACCCACCTTCATCGTAAAACCCAGGTTGGGTTGATCAAATGGACGAAAACAACCAGGCCCCAAATTCAATGTTTGTGATTATGATTATGATTCATCAAATCCCAAAAGAGAAAAAAAGGCAGATAAAAAGATGGGATTACTGAGGATGATTTGGTTTGTAATCAATAGAATAAAAAAAGATAAATAAAGTCAAACCTTTTGTCTCCTTGAAGACTACTTTTGTTCCCCTTTTTAACAGAAAACCTTGTGAAGGTCATTTTCACCCATTCATCCACGGATCTCCTATTTGCATACACGTACTTGAGAAAAAGGTCATCTTCATGTCATGGCATTTCTCATAGAATCGGCTCTCTCTCGTAGTTCAGTCATCGGGCTCGAGCTCCATCACAAGGGCAATTCACAGATTACCAGCGATTAATTTCGTGTTATAATTCGTTCTCGTCTTTCGAGATATCTTCAACTTAAACGCAGTAAAAACCCTTCATTTATGTACGGATACCATGAGGGTAGTACTGATGCTTCTACCACCAGTAGTTTGGAACAGTACTCTCTCTCTCTCTCTCTCTATATATATATATATATGGGACTGCCATCCGAATTCCGAGTAAGAACACAGGCTCCAGTTTGCCGGAATGTCGTAACATCTGTCCATCTCTTCAACCCCACTTGATGATTATATCCCTTTGAATTCTAAGCATCCATGATAAGCAGTGTCTTGTTTTTCTTAGCTACACATGCACCTCACATCACCAAGCTAGGAAAAGGTGATTTATTTTGAGGTGATTGAATGTTTAGAGTAAAACGCATATCAATACTGTTGTTTTACTGTGTACAGAACTTTGATAAAAGAGAAAAGAGAAATGTGAACTGCAGGGAATTTCTTACTGCATTCATGTTAGTGTTCATCAATTCAATCGATGTGGCATCAAAATAATTATCCCAAGTGGATGAAGAAACATGTACATTAGGTGAACAAGTAATTTTCTTTAGTCATCATAGAATAAGAATATAGTACTCATGTTAATTATAAAGGAGCAACTTTAACTTGAAAATTTCACTTATGAGTTTCCTCTCAACATTATTTTAAATATTTGTTTTATTGTGCAGTTTAAAAAATAAAGATGAGGAGTTAATATATAGATAACTTATTAAATATATAAATTATTAAAAAAAAATCAATCATAATTTAATTTAATTTAAATTATTGGATTGAATTTTTTCTTTCTTTCCACAAGATTAATTGTACATGAAATCTTGATATTTAAGATTTTAGAATTTTTATAAAAGAAATGTCAAAAATAAAGATGGATAAGCTAGGTTTTACAGGCGTTTGAGACAGTGATTTTTTATTTAAAAATATATAGAATAAATTTTTTAATTTTTTAATTTATTTTTGATATAATAAACCAAAATTGACTTGATATTTTTTAAAACCAACAACAAATTAAAAAAAAAAAAGCAATCTCGTGCAACTCAAAGCCTTTAAAGGAGAGAAGAGTCATGTCATGTCATGAAATTTATTGGATGTGATGTGCCCAATAGGAAGCATACAATTCATAAAATGGGATCATCAATTTCCTTTCTTTTTATGTTTGGAATCATTCAAATCACATGCGGTGTGCAAGCATCACGAAAAACTTTGGTGGGGGCAACGCTCACATGTGCTGCCATTGTTACAAAGCTCCAAAACTCCATTATCCAGAGACACAGACTCCTAGCCACCATGTCAAACAAATGGAAGCAAGAAGTAAAAAAAACACCACCAATTTCTTTACTATCCCATCCTCCCGTATTTTTCAAGATTATTTGTTACTTCACATGCTCTTCCATGTATGAAGAATCGAGAATGTTGAATTAAAAATTAATTTTGCAGGGTAAAATTATGGATTATATTTAAAGGACAGAATCGTTACTAGGAAGATAAGAAGAAAACACGAAGATTTGGCTACAATGAGAATGACACTACACTCATGACGTTCTCTTTATTTTTTTTTTATTATTATTAACATAAATGTTTGGGTTAACTTGTGTATATCTTAATTAATTTCATGGGTCTTGAAATTAATAACCATATAAACCTTCAGGGACCATCATATTAGCAACTACATGGCTTAATCATGAATCTCACACAGACATCAGCAATAACTGTGGTTGTCGCGGTTAGAAATAAGCAAAAACAAATGTATCTTGCTTCTGCTAAACCCACCCGTGGTTGAACCACAATAATCAATGGATCCCATGTAGAAAAACTATGTTTTATATGTTAATTAAACAATAAAAATTTATGTTTTGTTTGTAATGCACAAGCTGCAACGTAAACAAAATACCCTATAAGAAATAAACCTTCTGTGACATCCTTTTCTCCTTCTTTCTTTGTATTTGTTTTTAATTAATCCGCTATCTTTAATTCCTTTTGACTGATGACGAGATTTCAACATTTTAACCTCATATTCTGTATGTTTTTGTATGTATATATTAAAGGCATTCCTTCACCGTTGTCTGCAATATCTTTCTGTGATCTCTCTTTTGATATTTCTGCAACATTTTAACCATATTCTATAAGTCATCCAGAGGCAAAGAATGTTGTAAAGTCAGAAAATTTGACTAATTTGATTCCAATTTACCTTGTTCCTTGGCCTTCGTAATTGTTAAGTTATGTTC
>Ga0325403_1007109_pt1 | contig 10696 bp, 10 predicted proteins | sample PopdelMetagenome_19_FD_205665 | JGI IMG/M metagenome (GOLD analysis project Ga0325403, IMG submission 205665) | Populus deltoides microbial communities from Bellville, Georgia, United States - Xylem-PdKOR-R4 | ecosystem: Host-associated > Plants > Phyllosphere > Stem > Wood/Secondary xylem...
TAACAAGTTGTTTATAATTGCAAAACAAAAGTTTATAGGTTAATTAATATGGCGACATTTACAAATGAACGAATATGTCACATTGTTATGTTGTGTTATTACAAAGATCAATTAACTAACATTATAATAAACGAATGAAAACAAGTTAAAATATTACATCAATGTAAACAAATTTTAATGTTGCTTTTTATGATTTTTTAAACCTAACAATATCCTGTCTATTTTTACTCTTTGTGTTTTTGGGGTTTGAATTTAGTATTAGTAGCATTTAAGAATTACAAGTTTGTATTTAGAATTTGAGGTTTAGATTTAAAAATTTCAGGTCAGAGATTATGAGTTTAGATTTTGGAATTAAGAGTTTATAGTTTATTGTTGGGAATTATGACTTTGAAGTTTGAATTTAAGAGTTTATAGTTTAAGATTAGAGATTATGGATTTTGGGTTTGGATTCAAGAATTTAGGATTTATGGTTAGAAATTATGAGTTTAGGGTATAGATTTAAAAGTTTAGGGTTTGGATTTAAAAGTTTGGGAGGATTACGAGTTTAGAAGAGGTTTGAAATTAGAGTTAGTGTTTATAGTCAGGGATTAGGAGTTTGAGATTTGTATTTAAGGTTAATTCAGGGTTATTAGAGTTAATTTAAGGTTATATTAGCTCAGAGCATATTTAAATTGAAGACGGGAATCTCAAATGTCATTCGTGTGTTTAAGTCAAAGACGCAAACGAGTTTTCTCCGCAAATGACGCAAACGAGTCCCGTGTCTCTGACTAAATTTTACTGTTTCCTAATACTTTTTTCCGCAATGCTAATTTACCAAATTGTTTTGCCTGGGTGAGTAATAAAGGAAAAATACCGGGACTATCCGATAAAAGGAAGAACTTAAAAGAAATTAAAGTACAAGGACAAGATTAAAAAACAATTAAAAAGTAGAGGGAGGTAGAAAAGATTTGAGCTCTTTACAGTTTAAACACACACGAACCAGACTCTACTTCCTTGAGGCTTGAGGTTGAGGATCTCTCTCTCTCTCTCGTCTCAAAAACCGTCACCTTAGACTTCCTTACCCTATCAGATAGATCCATATTTACTGCTACACTTCACACACACAGGTACCAAAAGTAAGTAGCCCCCCCCCTCTCTCTCTGAGTCTCGCCGTTTGGATTCAATCATGGCTACTACCACCACCATTAGAAGAACACCAATTGTTTACGCTCTTTTAGCCTTCTTCTTGTTATTACGATTCTCCTCCTCCACGGATACACCTCCTGAACAATCACCATCTCCATCTCCTCAACAATCCGATTCACCATTACTATCTTCTCCTCCTACTCTTCAACCCCCCTCTCTCTCACCAGAAACCGGATCTCCCTCACCGACGGCATTGGCATCCCCACCAGCATCACCTCCTTCAGATCTGACGGCTCATGTGCCCGCACCGGCTGAGAATGTTCCAGATCCGGATCCGTCGGTGGCGAGCGATATAAATGTGAAAGCAGGAAGTGAAGGCGATGAAGAAGAAGAGTCTGAGGGAATGAGTGGAGGGAAGAAGGCGGGGATAGCAGCAGCAGTTATAGGGGCAGCTTGTTTGGTTGGATTTGGAGGATTGGTTTATAAGAAGAGACAGGATAATATTCGAAGGTCTGCTTATGGTTATGCTGCTAGAAGAGAGCTTCTTTGAATTTTATTTTATTTTATTTTTTTGCACTCAAGATTTCTGCATACGACGACGTTTCCATTTTAATCATTATTTAGGTGACCAAAAAAAAAATTGTACGTTTATGTCAATGCGATATATTTCTTTGTTTTCTTTTCCAGCTGAAGGGATACCATTATTTAGGTGACCAAAAAAAATTGTACGTTTAATAAGAAGAATTAAACTGAAGGGAAAAAAATGAATTTTTTAAATATATTAATGCAAAAAAAAAAATAAATTTTTTTTATAAATATACAATGATCAAAGATTCAAAATTCCAAATATATATATTTCATTCACTTCCCTTTTCTAGATTTATTTTCCCTTCTCCTTTTTAGTCATAATTTTAGCATAAAAAATTAAGCATAATCTCATCTCCATTTCATTATCTTAATATACAGTCTAGATTTAGGATTTGTTTTTTACCGTAAATAAAAATAAAAATTTGATAAACTATATTTTATTAACTTGTTAAATTTAAATCATTGAGATATTATTTCATAAAAATTAAAATATAAAATAATATAAGTCTTTTCAATCAATTTTAATTTGTAAGATTTTCACTTAAGATAGCGTAATAAAAAATTATATTTTAAAACTTTACTTAACAATTTAAATTATTAAATTAAATATCAAAATCTTAAGTAAAATCTTGTTAATCAAGTAATAATAAGTTAAATCTTATTATTATTTTTTTATTTAATAAAAATTAAAAATTTTCTTGAGTTTTTCACTTAAGAAGTCTGTTTAAAAATATATTAGAATATTATATAAATTATATTATAAAAGGTAAGTTATTGAATGGGATGTAATAGAAAGATTTAATAAGTGATATGCTTACTATACCGAGGAATCATGTAATTGTTGAGAGAGAGAGAATGCAGTACAGATTGAGGATGGGATACAACATAAATAAATTACGTTGACAGGTATATTTTCCGCTGTAGTGATTGACTGTTGTGCTGTATCATGGATTTCTGCCTTCGTTTATTCTAAGATTGTGGAACTGGAACTATCTATCAGTTTACCCTTCAGCAGGAGGATCTACCCAGCGGCCGTTATCTTTAATCAGCTGGATCAAGGCGGCGGTGGCATGCCCCTTTTCAATTCCACGCTTTACCACCGTCTGACACAACAGATTCCAACTTACCATCAATCTCACCCACCCATCAATCACTCGTTGAAGATGATAAACAATAAACGACATACTCCCTAAATCTCTCCGTGAGCATGTCTACTCTAAATTCATCCTCATATCCTAATATAAATCGGCCAAGGAATAATTGGAGAGCCTAAACAGTCACTGAAACATAAACTAAAGAGCATTATTAGTACGAACAATATTCATTACCTTTCCAACATAAAGGTCAATCTTTCCAGGAGCACCACCGACGTACCCAAAATCTGCATCAGCCATCTCCCCAGGGCCATTCACAATGCAACCCATGATTGCGATCTATGAAAGGAAATGTATGAAGACAAATTACATTTTTTACTGGAAAATGACAAGGCTAAATAACATTAAATTGAATGATTATGCAAAAGTATTAGGGGATCACCGAGACACCAGGCAAGTGTGATGTCTTTTCTCGTATTTCTGCACTTATCTCTTGAAGATCAAACAAAGTTCTTCCGCATGAAGGGCATGAGACATATTCCTGATGAGATTTCAGCATTTCTAGTAATTAATGAAGACCTTAATCTCTAAGTGTGTCAACTCGAGTTTTTTTTTAATAATGTTTTTTTCATTTTGAAAACAAACTTATACCGTCTTTGTATTTCTCATTCTGCAACCTTGTAGTAAGTTGAAAGATGTATTCCTGAGAAAATCAAAATCCTGGTCTGGGGCTTCAATAAGGACACCATCTCCTAGACCATCTACTAAAAGAGCTCCAGCATCTGTACCAGCACCAATGACCAGGTCATCCCTGCAAAGAGGAGAAAATAGTATAAGCTGAAACAACTGATACATGCATCGCATTCAATGAATATTCCAAGTTTCATGATCACCTGCGAACCCCTTTTGGAAACTGAATATGGTGAATCACAGGGACACTCAAAGCCTTGTCTGCAAGATACTCAAATAATCTGCAGCCAAGATAGAGTTCGAACTGTCAAGACCAAGGGAATGCTCACAAGACAGCGAAAAACCCTGTTGCAGATAGGAAATAACACAAAAAACAAATGAAGAATTAATAGACGACTCATTTTTATCATGTTGAGTCACTAGGTACACCCTAGGCATTAGTATGGGTCTACTCAGCAGTATAGTTAACACTCCTGACAAAAATGCCTAACAGGCCATAGTAGTTGAAGCTTGAAACAATCAACAACAAAATGGTTTGAAAAAGAAAGACTTTTCTCAGGCATACATTATCTACATGTGGATGTACTGATGGTTTGGTATTACCTTTTCAATTAATGACCATATTATAAAAATTCAAGTGAGTAGCAGAAATACCTCCTTGCTGCATGCACTCTGCCAATCTTATCCTCTGAAAGGGGTAGAACATGAAGAATCATTGTGGCATCAACATGTTCGAGAATTTCCAATTCTTCACAGGGCTCATCGCCACGTAAAGACACAACCAAGCGTGTACCTGAGAGGTAAAAATTGAATGACTCAAAGTTCTCAATAAAATTCAGCACAGAAAATAGAAGAAATGAAGACATTGAGCACAAGAACCCAACAAAACATGACAATTTTTGAAAAGTGGTACCTTCTGGCAAAAGCTTGTATGCACCAGTAGACAACTCCTTAAGGTTGACAAGAACCATGGCATTGGGTAATGGCTTCGTTAGCTGCTCTGATAAAGGAGCTATTACTCCCATACTAACTTCTATCAACCTTTTGAGAGCTAGCCGCTAGTCATGATACAGAGTATAAACATCTAGTTATTCTGACTCTTTAGTAAATTTGTCTAATACTAAAACGAGGCATAACAAATCAACGATGACATTTTTTTTTTTGGGGGGGTTGCTTTTCCCAATCAAATGAAGCAAGAGACAGTTAGGGTTCTTACAGCATCGTTATCATCCACTGGTGGGAGCTCTCTCAAAAATATTGAGTCAACTGTTGCCAGATCCTAGATGCAAATTTTTGTGTCAATAAAAACAGTGATGGATTCAGAAATCATCTTCAAGCCATTACTCTTTCAATGCAACAGAATTAGGTCAGAAGAGACCTTAAAAGGCATCCCAACAACAATCTTTGCTGCAAGTGACTTATAGAGAAGTTCGGGTGCCTGGAAGGAGAAAATTTTCAATAAAATCCATCATATGCTTCCCTCCAAGTTAGAAAAGTAAAATTAGGGGACAATAGTGAAAGGAAATATAAGGTAAGAGTAATACTAAGTGGTTACCTTCAACTGATCTAAAGAGACTGACATGAGCACGGAGCCATCACGGTGCAGGACACCTCTATAATCCACCTCCTCACCCTGTAATTACGTGAACAATCAACTCTCAATTTGCAAAATCATGAAGAAAGAAATGAGCTAACAAATGCTCAAATATCCATAGAAGTTGAAGGACAACCTCTTTTTGCACTGGCAATTGACCAGATCGGCGCTGGAAATCAAAGTAATGCCTGTGCTTTTCCTCAAATGGTGCCTGGTTTAAAAATTCCTCCAAAAGTCAACCAATAAGATTGCATAAATTGCAGAATTTTTACAGAGCACAATTGTGTTAATTTGATGAAGTGCACCATATAACCTACCACTCCTTGCTGAATTTCAGCTGCTCTCATACCAAGATTGGCCAACCTTCTGCAGGGATCTATCTCCTCTTCTGGTGGTTCTGTAAGTGAAACCCTAATTGTATCACCCAAACCATCCTGCACATCCAACAGAGTTCCTGACTTCTACAGTGACCACACTACATATAATGTTGTCCCAGTGATGATATTTAACTATGAAGAAATCAATTTTGATGGAAGAGCAAGATCACACAAATGGAATGCACATTTCACCACATAAATTTCCTTCTAAAAATAAGCTACAGACTGATGCGTTTTAAACAATATGAAAGTGAAAGTTCAAAATTGCAGGATTCATCAGAAAAACGTATCATCAGGATTCTAAAGGATCCTCCATTTTTTTAGAGCTTCCAATTTGTGTTCTAAGGTTACCTGAAGAAGAGTCCCAATGCCAATTGCAGATTTCATCCGCCCATCTTCACCTTCTCCGGCTTCAGTGACGCCCAAGTGTAATGGATAATCCCAACCTTGAACATACATTTCCGCTACAAGTAGACGGTATGCCTGGACCATGACAACTGGGTTGCTTGCTTTCATCGAAAAGACAAAATTATGGAAGTCCAACTTCCGACATATCCTAGCAAACTCAAATGCAGATTCAACCTGTTTGATAAAAGCCTTATGATATGATGCTACTGCGTCTAGAAGTCCAACAGAAAGAAGAAAATCGCTAAACATTATGGGAGAAAATAATTTTTCACCATTCCCCTAGGAGAATCTCCATAGTAGCTCATTATACGATCTGAAAGACTCCCATGGTTTGTTCCAATACGCATTGCCCTTCCATACTTCTTACATTTCTCAACCAATGGAGTAAAAACCTGGCACAGTAAAAAATAGAAATCAAAACCTCAGGTCAATATATGTAAATAAAGGTAATTATGTACATGCTTATATTCAATACTTAAAACTGACGATTCCCATCTTTACAGCTTAATGTTTATGATTCAGTTAACACAGAAGAGTGTTCTGCATATTCATGCTTCTTATTGAGAACTTTTTATGGGTGACCATTTTGATAGAGGAGTGTTCTGACCTTCTCAATGTGCTCAAGTTCTTTCTCATAGTCATCTTCTGTGTACTCTAGCTTCTCAAATTGAGCCCGCCTATCAGCTGCAATGAACCATCTCATTGTACTCTAGCTTCTCAAACTAAACCGCCTATCAGTTGCGTTCATTACCTAAAGAAGAATGGAACAAGGCCCTTGTGGCTTACCAAAATTTCCTGGGTTGACACGAATCTTGTCAAAGCATTCAGCTACTCGCAATGCAACAGATGGAGCGAAATGAATATCCGCAACCAGAGGTATATTGTAACTGCATAAATACAACAGTTAGAGACAAGGTTGCTCCGCATAAAAAAAATGGATCGAAGGTTTCTTATAATCAATCAGACCTCCTTTTATTTATTCGAAAAGAAAAGGAGCCTACTTTTTCTGCACAAGAGAGTTTTTGATTTCAAAACAGGCATCGGCTTCTCTCTTCCCTTGAACAGTTATCCGAACTATATCTGCTCCCTTGTCTGCTATTCTCATCACCTACCCAAATAAGCAGCAGTTAATGTAACTGCCGAGAAAAAAGAAAGTAGTTCTGACAGACAGGCCCAATCAATAAGAAGACTGAGGACTTTCATCAAAATGAACTGTGATGAGAAATCAATTAGAAACTGTTTTTAACAGACTAGCAGTGAAACCAGACTTGATCAATACCAGATCCAGTCAACATATCATCATCAAGATGGGTCTCCATACAAATGATCACAGTTATTTGTTTACTAAACCATGGGTTCACAAAAGACTCCAGTTATTTGTATATTAAGCCATGATTTTACAAGAGATTTCTTCTCCTCGTCCTCCTCCTTTTTGTTTACTGAACCATGGGTTTACAAGAGACTCCAGTTATTCGTATATTAAACCATGAGTTAACAAGAGATATTTTTTTTTCTTTTTTTTTTTTAAATTCAGTCAAGGAGAGAATCCAATGCCAGTCCTTTAAGCAGATGTTGAAATAGGAAGAGTTACCATGGTTGGTCTAATCTCTTGCTACGCTGGAAGAGCAATCAAACACCAATGGTTCAATTAGAAAGAGCTGAAATGCAAGAAAAGTCAAAAGAACCTGTTCAACTGTCGCAGCAACATCCTTGGTGTCAGTTGTGGTCATAGTTTGAACCCTTACAGGATGCTCACTACCAAGAGGCACATTTCCCACCATTACAGTGCGTGTTTTCCTTCTGACAGTCTTGTTTATAGATTCACAATACTTTTTTCTTGGGACTGCATTCAAAGAAACAATATGCCTCAGATATGTAAGAAAAACATTAAATTTTGCCCAAATAAGTTTAGCACATAGAAATACAAATAAATCTGTTCGTGTTTTCTGAGCACATGTATCTTTAGCACCGATCGTATTTGATCAACAATGACATTAAAAACAAGCACACATGCCTCAACTCATCACTTCTGATCATAGGGTATGGTTTGTTGTGGTACCTAATAGAGGGCTCGCTTCTGATGCAGGTTGAAGCTCAACAATCCCAGGACCAGTATTAGAGTTTTGAATCATTGAAATTCTTGTTCTACCGGATTTGATCCTCTTTATATCACAAATTCTCACGAAATCCACGCTTTTTCCAAACCCTAAGCTTGATTCCTTCATCTTTAACCCTGAAAATGATGCCGGTACAGCCCCAGTCGCCATTTCTACCTGGTACCTAGGCAATCACCCAACCAAAACAAAACAAGACTCCATAATTTATTTGTTTTCGTAGGAACATCAAAACAAAACAACTCATATAACACATGTTTCATTTTTTAAATCACTTAAAACACTGACTCAAGAAGACAAAAGAAAAGAAAGAATAATAAAAAAAAAACTTTCAAGAATATTTCCATAGCGAGTAGTGAACTTAAAAGCAAGAGAAATTGAATGATATTAAATAATTAAGCTGACAATTACCTCCAAAAAATGAAAACAGAAATTAAGGTTTGATTGAGAAGGATCTGGAGATGAAGAAGAAGAATGAACCTGCGGTGGCAGGGAGTTCAGAAGGACTTCACTCTCTCTGTCTGTGTCTGAGGATTCGAGAAATCTTCTTCTTTTTTCCGAGTGAAAACAACAGCAGCAGCAGATAGAAGAAGTACATATTAATTCTAGAACCAGACGACAAATATTTATTTGTTTTTTACGAATTCATATTCATATATGTGCTGCTAAGCACGCGTCTGTAACACATGAACAACTAAAAAAAAATACCGAATAACATTTAATTTTTTTTTTAAGGAAAGGAATATACCTTTTCTAAAAAAACAAAGAAATCCAGAATTTCTATTTAGGTTTTTTTGGAGCAGATGTGAATATTTAGGAAATTATCAATTGCTTGCTGGTGATAACAGATTAAGAAATTGGATTTCGTGTGCTAGCAAAAACCAGACAAACTAGGAATCTTTCCGGGACCGTTTTACCATATTCCGGGTGACGGGAGCACGACCCGCCAACGAACTACAAATATAACCGCTAGTGTTTATATATATATAAACCTTTTTTGAATAATAATAATAATAATAATAAAAGAAAGCAAACGGATGATATATGTGTATACTTTATTTTTATCACGTCATATTCTCCAATAACAATTCTTCACTTTTAAAATTTCTTAATATCATACTATAGACTGATTAAAACAGGTTTCATGCTTGCTTCTGATATAGACCCACTATTTACGTCACTGTAACGACGTGAAAAAGAATTAACTTGAGATGTTGATGTTTTTGCTTTCTTGCAACTTGGTCCTTGAAATTTTAAAGTTTTTTTATTTTGATCCTCAAAATTTATATTTAACACTTTTTAGTCTTTGAATTCCAATAACAGAGAGAAAATGTCATCGAAAAATGACGAAGAGAATTTTTTGTGAACCGTATTCTGGTAAAAAAAAAAAACCAAACTTATTATTAATGAGTTTATCTTGAAAAGAGAAATTCAACGGGGATGGTTTTGCCTACCAACCATGTCAAAAAAAAAAGTCAAAACTCATAAGTATTTTTTAAATCTGGTTTGAATTTTGATTTTCTTAGTTATTTTATGGTATTTGGAGGTTTGAGATGAGGTAATTTAGGTTTTGAAATATTTTAGACGTGTTTTCTAGTCAAAATGAACTAAAAAAATGAGTTTTGAAGGTAAAAAATATTTAATCTATGCTGCAAATTTTATTTACATTAAATAGATGACGTGTTGCCCACTCCATATAAAAGGGTACAAGCATGTGGGTCTGCCCTAGCTCATATATGCTGGGTCGAGTCCCCACTCATACTTGTCCTTTCCTTTTTCGAGGCAAAGTATGCAAGCTTGGTCTCGTAGTCCTATAAAACCTTTTTTTAAATAATTCAAATAAATAATAATAATAATAATAATAATAATAATAAAGCAAAAAGAAAATGTATGATATATGTGCATACTTTATTTTAATCACATCATATTCTCTAATATTCAACATCCAGTTTTAATTTTTTTAATATCTTACTATAAAATGATTAAAAAGGGTTTCACACTTGCTTATGATATAAGCATATTATTCACATTAGTGTAGTGCTACACTTACATGAAAAAGAGTTAACTTCAATCCTTGATTTTTTTTTCTTACAACTCGGTCCTTGGAATTTTGAGGTATTTTGTTTTGATTCTTAAACTTTATTTTTATTGCTTTTTAGTCCTTAAACTCTAAAAAAAGAGAGAAAAAGTCATCAAAAAATGATGAAGAGAGAAATTTTTTTATTGACCACATTCTGGCTAAAAAAAAAAGAAGCCAAATTTGATGTTATGAGCTTGTCTTGGAAAGAGGAGTGCAAAGGTGATGGTTTTCCCCACCAATCATGTCGAAAAAAAGAGGTTGAAAACTGTACAATTTTTTTAGATCCAATTTGATTTTTTGTCTTCTTATTTATTTTATGGTGTTTCAGAGATTATAGCGAGGTAATTTAGGTTTCTAAAATATTTACTAACTACTTAACCATATATAGAACTTCATTTTATACTTATAAAATTAGAAGGTAACAAATGATATTTTTAACATGTATTTCATTTACATTAAGAAGGGATTTGCTTTATTCTTAACATGCCTTTAATCATTCTTTGGCATGCTTATCAAATCATACATAACAATTATATATAAACATACACTTTAGCATGCAATTCTGATTAAATGATTATTGACATATCTAAACTAATTTCTCAAGTTATCAAAGGAAATTAGGTGGT
>Ga0325403_1007116_pt1 | contig 10693 bp, 7 predicted proteins | sample PopdelMetagenome_19_FD_205665 | JGI IMG/M metagenome (GOLD analysis project Ga0325403, IMG submission 205665) | Populus deltoides microbial communities from Bellville, Georgia, United States - Xylem-PdKOR-R4 | ecosystem: Host-associated > Plants > Phyllosphere > Stem > Wood/Secondary xylem...
CTGATTAGATATGAAGCAAGAAAAGACACGCCGCCATGCTGGATAAAAGTTTGGAGCCAAACAGATTTAATACAGAGAGAGAAAGAGAGAAGTTTAGGTCAACAGCAATGGAACTCATGCAGAAGAACCACAAATGGTCGGCTAAAATAAAAGCAGCAATTATTTTTTATATATAAATTAGATCATCAGAGATGCAAATGATAAGATTATAGTAATTAAATTAAATAAATGTGGGTGGAGAGACGTTAAGAAATCAAAAAAGGAGAGATGTTGAAGTTAATTAATAGAAAATTAGAAATGATTGAGACAGGATCTAATTATTAATTTGTTGATTTTTCTATTTAATATTTAATTATTTTAAAGAAGCATCATCGAAAGAAATAAGTGGGTTCGGTTTTTTGTCACTGTGTGGATTTACGCGCGCTTTTTCTAACAACGTATTCGCGAACCTCGCGCCAGAATGATAAAGCAGATGGCTACTCTCACTCTTGTTTTTGCTTCTTACAGATATAGTGCACTTGGGAGGACCCAGATTTTTTTAATTTAGGGAGAGGTAATGTGGGGGGGGGGGAGATAGGTGAAGCTTGAAAATATAATATAAAAATATAAAGCAGATAATTCCTGTTTTTATCTGCTTTAAAAAATAAAAATTGTTATAATGTAATATGGAAAAAAAAATTAATTTTTTGGTGAAAACAGTGAGGAAAGTTTTTATAAAGGTTATTTTTTTCATATAAAAAATCAATAAGGGATTAAAAAATAAAATTTTTAATTAAAGATTGATTTTGATAACATTTTAAGCTAAATCCGACAAAAATGGAAGGTATAGATGCGTTTAGATAATATTAACAAAAAAAAAATATTGTTAATATACTTCTACTTTAAATCATAGTCCATTCTTTTCAGAAAAAATAAATCTTTAAAACAGCATTAATTTTATCAGTGTTGTTTTTTACATTACCGTGCCAGAAAAAACACATGCAGAATGATATTCTAGTTAGTATTGGATTTAGAAGGATTGGATGTGGAAATAGTGAGAAACATCGACAAATAGGAGTATTTTTTGTGGCCAACGGCAAACGCGGCAAAACATCCGCAAGTGATTTGCATGTGAACTGCGACAAGATCAGGGTATTTTCTTATTATTGTTTCCGTTGCATGAGCCATGAGGGCGCCAAGTTGTGGTCGATTACGTGGCTGGTAGTTGGACCTGGTGGCAAGTGGGCTTTCAAGTTCTGAGTCCATCGTTCAAACCTGGGCCGGGCCCTTGAATTTGGGTGGTTCCTGAAACTTAACCCCCCTGTCTACTCATGTTCCGCATTGCGTTTTAAAAGTATTTTTAAAAGAAATTAAAATTTTTATTATTATTTTAAATTAATATATTTTTTATATTTTTAAATTATTTTTATGTACTGATATCAAAAATAAATTTTAAAAAATAAAAAAAAACATTTATTTTAATATGTTTTGGAATGAAAAACACTTTGAAAAGCAATCACAACCACAATCTCAAACAAGCTTAGCTTGCAATGTCACCAGGTTCAAGGTCATTTTATGGGTCTTGGGATGTTTAATAGTGTAGTAGCGGTTATTTTTTAAAGTGTTTTTTATTTAAAAATTTATTAAAATAATATTTTTTATTTTTAAAAAATTATTTGTGACATCAACCCATCAAAATAATATAAAAATACTAAAAGTATTAATTTGAACCATAGAAAAAAATAAAAATATTTCAAATTTTTTCAAAAATATTTTTAAAATTAAAAAACAAACATACTCAACTTGTTTGAGAGTGTGGTTACGGTTGCTTATTAAAATATTTTTATTGAAAATGTATTAAAATATATTTTTTTTTAAAAAAAAAATTTATTTTTGACATCTGCGTAACAAAATGATCTAAAAATATTAAAAAAATAAATTTTGAAGCAAAGAAAAAAATAAAAAAATTTAAATTTTTTAAAATTATTTTTGAAATGTAAAAATAAACATGGTATAAGTCTGTTAAGCCATACAATCAAAAAGAAGTTTTTTATAGTTTTTTTTTTTAAAATTAAATTGTATTCTGATTGAAACGGTCAATTCATACCTAATTTCTTTAAAACTTAAACTTAAATTGAATCCCAAGTAAACCCGTCAAATAACAATGGGTGGGTGAAAGGTATTTTTATTTTTTTTTCCTCACAAAAGCAAAGCACAGCCCTTGTGGGTGGCTAATTGATATCTCCGCCGTAAGAAATTTCCGGGGGCCCTTAAAAGGTGAAAAGTGGCTCTCTTATCATGGTAGCTTCCTTCTTCTCGTGAAGGGAAACTGAGCTGGCAAAAAAAATTATAAAAATAGCAATCCGTAGTTAAAATCCTTGCCGATCATTATCATTAAATGAATGGATTTGTGACTTTCGGAGAAAAGATTGTTCGAGCAATCTAGCAGAATGCTTACTAACAAAAGAAGAAGAAAAGACAGAGAAGAAAATGAACGAAAGAGACAGGCACCACAACAAGCAAAAAAAAAAAAATCAAAAAAGTAGATGCAGTGGTCGATCCTTTGAGTGGAACTAGACATCCCCACTGTAATAAAGAGTGGACGTCGTGAAAGCCCCGTCACTCTCATTGTTTGCTTTTTGACGTCCTCGGGGAGGAAGGAACACGTGGCCGAAAATGGACAGATGGGCAGATTCTCCAGCAATGTTCCTAATTTTCCCTGTGGATCGCTGTATTCATGATATTATATAAATGATATTTTTTAAAATATTTTTTATTTAAAAATATATTGAAATAATATTTTTTTAAACAGGTATATTAAAATTATTTTAAAAATATAATCTAAAGCAAAAAAAGATTTTTTTTAAAAAAGATAAACTAATATTATTGATGCTTTTTTTTATATCGTGAAATTTGCTAGACAAATGAATGGAAATATAATGCTTCGTGTTTAATACAGTGAGCTAAAAAATATATATTATCTGACAGATAAATAAAAATTATGTATGCTAATTAAAAACTAAATAAATTTTTTTTTTAATAAAAAGTAAAAAATTGATGCAAATACAAGTACTTTACCTCATTTTCTTTTATTTAACTTGGAGATTTCAATATAGTTGTTAGGTGCATATAATTATTGTTCTTATAGATGCATAGTATAACTTTTCAATCTTAAAATTTAACAAAAAAAATTACAATAACTTCTTTGAGATATTATAAAATTATAAAAATCACCAAAAGAAAAGGAATTATCACTACTTCAAAAATAGTTATGCTACAAAATTTAAAAAAATAAAGAGAAGATATTGGTTAAAAATTAAATTGAAAAAATATAATTAACTAGAAAATAAAAAAGTAAGGTATTATTGGGTCATGTTCGAAACCTGTTTTTATATAATTATTTGGTAATTTAAATAAATATTCGTAGGAATTCTAACAATTTATATTCTCGTAAATGTACATTTTTCAATCTGAATTTAGTTTTTTTATTTATGTAAAATTTACTTGAAAGAAAACATGTTTTTTTTTATACCATCAAAGTCTTTTAAATAAAAACTTGTCATAGCTTCAATAAATAAAATCACAGCTTGATATTTTATATGAGACTTTACAAGAAAATAAAAAAAAATGTCTGATTTTCTACCAACGTTAAGGATCAAAACGTTAAAATATTAAGTCTAAGATCGATCAAGTAAGTGTAAAACGATAAAAAATATAAATTTTAAAAATTGAATAAGTTTATTCCTGCTTTTTAAAATAGTATTTAAGAATATAGTAGCGGTTGATTTTTAAAGTATTTTTTATTCTAAAACATATTAAAATAATATTTTTTTATTTTTTAAAAATTATTTTTAATATTAACATATCAAAATAACCTAAAAACATAAAAAAAAAATAAATTAAAAAAAAAAAAAAATCATGTGATGTTCACGTTGTTTCTTTTAATTTTTATATTAAGAATATTAACCTTAAATTATAAGTTATAAAATTAATATTTTATTTAATGTCAGACATTTTTTATCATTTCATACATGTGAGAGCAGTGCAATTCAAAACAAATCTCAAAATATAAAACCGAAACAACATAATTTCCACCGACAAAATAAAAAAAAAATCAAAAACTAGCTAGAAAGGAGACATAATACAGCCAGATGTGTGATTGAAAATATGAAAAAAAATCAATTTAATATATTTTAAACATGATTCGTTATCAAGTCATGCTCAAAACCTCCAATTAATTCACCCGACAAGGTTGACAACACGTGTTTTGTCCTGTGATCAATAAAAGAATCTTGACAGCACCAAGAACAGGTCTGGGAAGGCGACCATATTCATTTTGGTGAGCTGTCTTTACTGCTGCTTCCCAATTACCAGCCAGCACTGTTTGTTTTTTATTTTTAAAGTTATTTTTTTAAAAAAGTTAATTTTTTTATGTTTTAAAAAATAAAAATATATTATTTTAATATATATTTTTAAATAAAAAATATTTAAAAATACAGGCGAAGAAAAATGTGCAAAACCTAATTAATCATCACTCGTCGGATCCATTCTCACGGCTTGAAAAGGAAACAAAATCAAACTGTTTGACAATTTTTATTTTCCCTTATAAGTTTTTGCTCCCAAAAACAAGATATACCCGTGATAAGACTCAGGGATCAAAAGACTATTTTAAATACGGATCAAAACGAGTTTGCTTAAAATTACTGCTTTTTTACTGAGTTCTACTTGGGTCAATGGGTTCTCCCGTTAACTTAGTTCTCGACTCAGTCAAACCACGTTGATCATGATCCTGTTTGTTTACTGAAAAATAATTTTATTTTATTTTTTAAAATTTATTAAAATAATAATAAATAAATTTTACAAATTAAAAAGTAAAAAGTTGAATGAGGATGAATATGAATATGAAAAAAAATATAATTCTATAAATTATCTCAAATAAAATAAATAATAATTAAAATAATAGAAATCAAATCTAAAAAATAAAATAAAAATGAAAGATGAAGAAATTAAAATAATAATAATTAACATTTCATAAATTATTTTAAATAAAATAAGTAACAATTAAAAGAATGAAGATCAAATTTGATAGATAAGAATTTTCAATAAAAAAATGATAAGGAAAAAACAAATAATAATTATAAAAATTAAATTTTAAGAGATGAAATTGAAAAATAAATATTCAAAACAAAATATATATAGCAATCAAAAGTTTGAGGATCAAATTTAATATGATCAATATATAATATGATATTGTTAATTTTTTCCCAACTTTCAAAAAATGTTTCTTATCTTAATTTTCTAGAAAAATACTTTATTGAAAATTAAGTAAATATTTTTTAACTGGAAAATTTTTTTTATGAATAATTTTTTTAATAGCAAATAAATACAAAAAAAAAGTTTAAAAATTAATTTTTTAAAAATAATTTTATAAAAACAAACATGGCATAATTTTCTATCATTTTGAATTCAAAATTGAAAACGGGATTGAAGAAGGAAAAACTCACATCAGAAATCTGAAGGTATAGAAAAGAAATTAAGGAGGATAAATGAATGGCAAAAAGGCAAGAACATTCTGGATCAAAAGACAACCTTTTTGTAAATAACTCACATTTAACGCGTCTTCCCAAACCAGAATATGATAACATTATCCTCAACCCCACAAAGCATGACGTATGCCCATGTCTCACTGGTCCTGTTCTGTTCACCCTGGCTAACATCCATCAAAACCACACAATAAATACACCGCCACACCACCGGTCACTCACCGCCTCCTGCATACCCCCCTCTCTGCCTCATAAACCTTTCGCTGCAATCTCTCCCTCAAAAAATGGTTCTGGAGATCGCTGTCAAAGCTGCTGTCGGTGCCCCTGATATTCTTGGAGACTGTAAGTTCTCTTTGCCTTTTTTTTTGGGTGTCATTTCGTTGTGATTTTGGATCTGGGTTTTGATGGGAACTTTGCATGCTTGTGTTAAAGTTTGCGTCCTTTTGTTGTTTTAGGCCCATTTAGCCAGAGAGCTCTCTTGACTCTGGAAGAGAAGAAAATTCCTTACAAGTCTCATCTCATCAATCTTAGTGACAAACCTCAATGGTATTAAACTGATCATATACATCAGTCTTCAAAAATAGTTGTTTTTATTGCAAATCTGAGGTTGCTGTGTGCTTTTATTGTTCATTTCAAGCGTCTGAGAAAATGGGTTCCTGTTGTGTGCATGGCTTGTTGGCTAGATATGGTATTTTGAGGCTTTTTTTGTTGTTGTTGTGTTGGATTACTTATAGCTGTTGTTTTTGCTGTCACCATGTGTGTGTAACCGTGTGTTTCACATGTGTATGGGCGATTAGTATTTGCCTAAGAAGAAACTGTACTTCCAAAATATGAAGGTTATTGTTGACTTCGTTATCCACTGCAGAATAAACTGTTAAAAAATGTTCTAGGAGGGCATGATCATTTTTTCATATATAAATTCAGATATGAAATGAAGGTTTAATGTGCAAAGAGGATCGGACATCATTGATAACAACTGGTATCATAAACTATGGATTAATAGAACTTTTAATGACCAGAGTACACCTACTTGACATGAACACGTTGAATAGACATGGAAAATGCATGTGCAATTCTTGTTGCTTTTATGTGCTATGATGGATTAACATTTAGATGGTTGTTATTTTGATAGGTTCTTGGAGGTAAACCCGGAAGGAAAGGTTCCAGTGGTGAAATTTGATGATAAATGGGTCTCAGACTCTGATGTGATTGTTGGGATCTTAGAGGAGAAATACCCTGAGCCCTCTCTTGCCACTCCTCCGGAATTTGCCTCTGTGTAAGCATCTTTCTCATTCCATGACCGTCTCCACTAGTTTGAACGTGGATGTGGTAGTTTTCTGAGATTTGTTTTACATAGAAATGGGGCAGGGTGCAAAGCGAAGTACCATTTTCTTCTTTAGAACGTAAGCTCTATTGTCACAATAAATGACAGGTGAGCAGGGGGAGAAAGATGTTTTTTAATAGCGTAGTTTCATACTCAAGCTCGAGATTCACTGACTGATGTGAATATTGGAAAATATTGGAAGTTGCTGAAATTGCAAGATAGATATCGTTCGCAAGTCGATTCTATTTTGTATTTTGTGCTTAATGTTACGGTGCTTTCTTCTCACTGTTTATTTGGAAATGGATCCTTGAGAAGTTCATTGGCAGAGTGTGAAATTTCTTCATTTCTCTCACATTGTTTTTCTCATTTCATGATAAAATCTTCGTCAAAACATCTTGTCAAAACATCTTGCATGCTCGTAGCTTTTTTTTTTTTATATAAAAACATTCTTCTTCCAAGGATACATTATTCTTCGGATGTTTTCTAATTACAATAACAGCTAGCTGATATATGCTTGAGGTTGTCTTTGGATGTTTTGTCTGTGTTCCGGCTTCAATTCTCATTGGCTGTTTCTAGAAGGTTATTAACAGAAAGTTCAAGGATTGAATCATTAACTTGGTTGCTATATAAACCACGTGGAACTACAGGGGCTCAAAGATATTCCCATCTTTCGTCAAGTTCTTGAAGAGCAAGGATCCCAACGATGGTACTGAGCAGGATTTGCTTGAGGAATTGAAGGCGTTGGATGATCATCTTAAAGCACACGTACATATAGATTTGAAACACAGACATGTCTTTGAAGAATTTATGGTTTTGCTTTGCAGTTTAGTTTTGAAATATAAACTAATTTATTGGAGCTTGTTATCAGGGTCCATTCATTGCTGGCGAAAAGATCACTGCTGTAGATTTGAGCTTGGCTCCGAAGCTTTACCATCTTGAGGTTGCTCTTGCCCATTTCAAGAACTGGACTATCCCTGACAAGTTGACACATGTCCTCAACTACATAAAGGTACTCTTTTCTTTTTTTGGGCTATCCTGTTAATATGCACCTTGTTTTTTGCTTGCTTTATATGACTTAAACAAATTAAATGATGGATCTAAAACTTTGATAAGCTGTTTTCATCTATGCTTGGGAAATCCCTTGTTTAGGTAACTAGCCGTGGATATTTCAACTTTCCCTTTCCCGTTTCGTTTTTTTCCCCTCTCTTGGTCATGATTCTCATCATTCGTATGAGATGGTAGGTTTTTAAACTACATTCATACCCTGGGTGACCTGATCTTTTGAAGTTGTTCGCTTCTATGGGTGTGATATTGAGATTCAAGTGTGGATTATTAAGAGAACACTGAAGTTTGCTAATGACTTGAACCTTATTGAAATACACTTCAAGTTTGATCGACCTTTTTTGTTTGGAATTTTGCATTACTTGTGCCAGTTGATGCATGACCTACTATATCAAGGGGTATGATATTCTTGAAAATTTAGCACCGGAAAATAAAATGATATTCTTGATGGTCGTTGCAGTAGCCTCAAGCTCCGCCAGAGACCCTGAGAAGTGATCCTTCTGAATTTGATTCATTCATCTCACTTCTTGGGCAAATTATCAGGAATATCTTATTCGTTATTGGGGTGTATGACATGGGGGGCTGAATGTGCCAGAGAATTATCAGATACTTATAGAGATAGAACTAGCGGAAAGAAAAATAAAATTAAGTTCCTATACTTCTATGAAGATGCCCTCTTTCTTGTAAAGGTTGTGCAGAGGCTTGGGCAGATTCATAGAATACCGTGATGTTAGTGGTAGCTATTTGATTGGTCACATCATCCTGCATTAGGATTGGAAGTGCACAGCCAGGTCTCCTGCAGGGATGTGGCTGAGTCGTACAAGCCTGAGTTTTGCCAGATCTTATAATGTAGACTGGTTAGGTTTGGCACGTGATGCCCTTTTCCTGGCAACCAAATGTATCTATATTTTTTGCACTTCAAGAAGAGTAGCAATTCAAGATTTGTTTATCCAATTCCCAGGTGGAATTATTATGTTGCGTCAGATGAAGAGAGCTCTTGGGGTTTTAGATTTACAAATCAACTGTGGTTCACGAGGTGCTTATGATTCGGTTGTATTAGGTTTCTTCATGGAAGTAAACCAACTTGAAGAACTCTGCTTTCCTATGATTAAATGCTATTGATAGCATCAATAGCATGCATTAGCCTTACAGCTTTAAGGAACTCACGAGGGCCTTTTGATATTCATGTATTTTGTGTACAAGATAAAAAAAAAATCATTATAGTGAAATGCTCTATAATAATTAATGTGCTACAATACCCGGGGAGAGAACTTTATCATGCTAGCTTTTAGGTCCAGTTAATTTGGAATAGAGCTAGAGGTATGTTACATCACATCTCCTTCAAATTACTGGTTGACTGAAGGAAATGTGATTTGGATGGGGTTATTTTATTTTTGAATTTTTGTTATTTTGAACTATTATGATTCAGGTCAATAGAAACACAGAACCCAAATCTCCCCTTAATTGTTGAAGTTGGAAGCTGATTAACAAATCCCTCTGCTCTTCCTTTGCAGTTGCTGTTCTCCCGTGAATCTTTCGAGAAGACGAAGGCTGCTAAGGAACATATCATTGCTGGATGGGAGCCAAAGGTCAATGCATGAATTCGTTCTAAATTATAAGCTATCAGAATCTGGTTATGTACTGTGGTTTAGCCTTCTCTATCAGAGAAGGGTCAGAAAGAAAGAAAGTTGAGCCTGGTGTATGTCAGACATTTTAAAACCAAGCTGGTTGCTGTGTGTTCTATCATCTAAAATAAAATCTATTAACCTATCAGTGTGAAATGGCTGGCATTGTATTTTTCTAGCAACGCGTTTCTGTTGTTTTGTTATGAGAGCACTGGCTAATGTATATTCTGTTATTTTGCTCCGTTTTGTGTTGTTTTGTTTTTTACTTTCGTTTTTAATGTGAGGACGTTCTGCATCTTCGTGATAGGTATACATTGATAACAAATGGGCTGTCCTTGAAATGTTATTAGGAGTTTGGAAGGTGTGCCCAAATGCTTTTTTCAAACTCAGCTAGGAAGCAAGAGATTGGATTTTACCAAAACGGAAACGTTGATTGTGCAATGCCATTGGCAGGCATGCATTTAAATGCTAGATACGGGCCTTGACCAGCTCTGTTAATGAAGTTGGACTGCGTTATCCCACTGAGATTTTCCATTTGATGGAAATGGCACAGCACCATATGGCACCCCATGTAGCCATGGATTCCAGGTGAATAAATCCAATTAAGTTTCCAGTGTACGTGTTGTGCAGTCATTAATTCATATATGCAAGGTCTCACCAAAACTTCTGCATCACTCAAAACATAATGCTGCAAATTTAGCAGCATCATATTTCGCATGGCGAATAGTTGAGAGTAGAGGAGTCCGTTAAGCTGAACAAGCTAAACCAGGCTTTATTAATAGGATAAAAGATAATGGCGTACAAAGCAGAAACAGAAGCAAGAAATACAAGAGATAGACTAGATCAAAACCAGTCTACAAAACCATCAATTCTGTCCAGACTCTGCTTGGCCAAACCATATGACCTGCCGCATTGTTTGCTCCTGTCAAGGTGTGAATACAGGTAAAAGGGCTTAAAAGCTTTGACCGTTGTGGCAATAGAGTTAAACTGGTTCTGCAGTTCATCAATTTTGCACAACTTGATTTCATCTGCGGAGAATGAAGAGCTCAATCTAAAGCATCAATTCTTTGAGTATATATTCCTTTTTCTGCAAATCACACACTTATAACAAGTCCAGGAATGCTCAATAAACCAGAAACAAGTGAACAGTGATGGTATAT
>Ga0325403_1007120_pt1 | contig 10689 bp, 9 predicted proteins | sample PopdelMetagenome_19_FD_205665 | JGI IMG/M metagenome (GOLD analysis project Ga0325403, IMG submission 205665) | Populus deltoides microbial communities from Bellville, Georgia, United States - Xylem-PdKOR-R4 | ecosystem: Host-associated > Plants > Phyllosphere > Stem > Wood/Secondary xylem...
TAGATATTTTTTAAAATATATTTTAAAAAATTATATTAAAATAATATATTTTTTATTTTTAAAAAATAATTTTAAATAAAAAGGCATTTTGAATTTTCACGTAATACAATTTCAAACAGCCCGAACACACCTATCTTTGGATAAATTGGACAATTGTCATGTAAATTTAAAAAAATAAGCGAATTAACATCACAATAGATGTTTTTTTTTTGACAAAATAATATATTTTTATTTGTCATGGTTTAAAATTACGATTTATATTAAATATCATTTTTTAAATCATGACAATTAATTAATGTCACAATTCACGATGTAGTAGTTCGCGACATCGATTAATTATCAACCATGACAATTAAATGATAACATTGAGAAACCGCGTAATGCAAAACACGAAAGAGCATCTCGAAGTTTCAGGTCAATCCCATGAAGATTTCAAGGGATCATAAGGTGCATTGAATCCTGTGATGGCCTTGGGGAACAACAAGATCAGAAGCCACACCACGAGCTCGAGGCAAAGGAAACTTCTGTAGAAGTCTGTCGGTTAGCAGAGTTAAAAGAACATGAAGAAAAAGATCAATGATGCTGATGGTTCTATGAACTTCACAGAGAAGAGGAAGAGATAAAGGAACACGTACGGGCAAAATTCAAGTCAACCCCAGAAAACGACAGACCTCAACAATTCTATGGAGGAACTTTCTGGCCTGGAAATTGAAGAGAAAGCTTTAAGAAAGATTCACTTCTTTGATGGATGGTCTCAATGTTGAAACTCAGGAACACGAAACAACGCTAGGTGACGAGCCGGACTGGAAGCAGTTGTTCATGAATGGTACGGAGAAGAGAGAAAAAGCTCTACTAACTTGGTATGCTTCAATTCTTCGGAATTATAAGGAAGTATTGATGACATTTCACACTTGCGGATGTTGAGTTGTCGTGTTTTTTAAACCTGTTTTTTACAGGTTAAAATGTGCTATTTCAAAAAAATTATTAATTTTTTAATTACATTGCTAATTTTAAAAAATATCCCCTGCCCTCAGGCCTTGGCAACTCGCTAAAACACCCTAACTCATCCCTGTAAGCAGACTACTACTACTTTTAGCGAATCAAGAAAACACGAGCCCGGATTAAAAAAAACAGAGGAATCTATCAATATGTTTTTATATATTATATCATTTCTTTATTATATTCTTTTTTCTTAAATGATTGTATCTCTTAATTTGTTTATTTTAAATAAATACAATTATAATTATAATAAACTCTAAATATTATGAAAAACATGGTAGCAAAATCACTTTTAGTGCTATTATATTTTGTTGTGGACTCACTGCGGTAAAAAAAAATTTATTCTCTTTTTTTTTTTGTAAATAACTAGAACACACGTGTGAAATAGCTAGAAGCCTAGAACAGAACCAATGAGCGTCAAATACAGGGATTTAAATATAGGTAAATTAGATCACGTATCGATATTATCACGTCCAGTGCTAGAAAATATATTTTTTTTACTTGAAGGGTGCCGTTGAAATTACAACTTGTTGCCTCTGTGACCTCGAATTTCGAAGGAAATAATTGATGAAAAGATGTAATAAAAATTTGAATAAATTAATTGATTTGTTTTTTCAGAAGAGTGCCGTTTATTTGTTAATAAACGGCGATAGATTTCAATTGATCGGATGAAAAGGCACATCGTCGTCGTTGTTTTTCAAAGATGGAGTGCCCGCGCGTGTGATGAAATTATTTAGTTAATCAAAACACTAATCCTCACATTAATCGACCAACCATAATACCAATCACACAAGGAAAGCTAATAAAGAAATTCAACTGTTAGGTCTCCTTTCGATTAAAAAAAAAATGATTACATTCCCTCAAATGGAACACGCACTGATTTCGTTGCTCCCTCGTCGTTAAAATTGAGTTCATCTCTAACAAGAACAAAAATGTGTTCGTTTAATGAAAGGTAACAACTCTATTTTTAAGATTCAAATCGGAAACATTAATAAACCTAGATTGCAATCTTCTTGTGTTTTACAATAACGAGAAACCGAGACTACGAAGATTAAGACATAACAAGATCAGCATTGCAGCCATGCAAGTAGAAATGGCATTACATGCTATATCATGATTTTGACCTCAGAGAAAGGCCCGTTTCCACTTTCTTAATTTCAAAGATGAGCATCCTCCACATCTTGAGGACAAACATTTCAGCTTCATCATCTAATATAGCCTGAAGCATCTCCAGCATTTGAGATGCCTTCACATGTTCCTGAGTACTCGATACAATGTAATCAACCAACGTGGTTTCTTCCTCTCCCAAGAACTCTGTAATCTTCTTTGATATCCAAGGTCTCATTCTCTCATGAAGCTCATGCTGTGAAGGTGCAGAACAAAACAATAGGAAAACATCATAAAGCATGAAGTCGTAGGCATGGTAGTAAAAACTGAGGGGATAGTTAAAGAAATATTTGACACAACTTATTCCAAAGCAGTAAGAACTGAGCAACAGAGCGTAAACAGGGTTGCTCACCTTGTCATACACAGCCCAATTTATCTCATATAAGAATAGCTCCTCCTTGGTTTTTGGGATCATATCAATCAATTGCTTCGCATCCAAAAGCTTCTGTTTATCTGGTGTCTTGACTTTATCCAGTCCATGATCTCGGTTCCGGTCCCTGTCCCTGTCCCGTTCAGGAACCTTCTCTTTGTTATCATCTCTGTTTCGATTAATGTTGTCCTCATTACGGTCCCTATCCCGCTGGCTAGACCTATCGTGAGAGCGTCTGCTCCTTTCTCGTTCTACATCAGGCTTCTCCTCTTTGGGAGCAACATTTGATATTCGCTTTGCAAATTCTGCAGCAGCAACAAGATTTGGTGGCTGTGCTCCAGAAACAGCAGGTTGGACAGCCTGGAGCTCCTCAGTTGAATAATCAATGGGAACCAGTGGCCTCATCTTCTTCTCCTTACGTGCATCATCATCCTCCTCTTCATGGAAAACAGACGGGACAGCAGCTCGTTTTCCAGAGCCTACTAAACCAAAGCCCAACTTTCTTGCAGGAGCACTACCATTATGTCGCGTATCTGGTTCAGCCATTAATGCCATGTTTGATTCGTCACCAGTACCATTTTGTAATACCTCATCACCTGCCATGCAAAGCATACCACATTCAAAACATTGGAGAAGTTTCACTTTTTTCCAATAAGGGGTGTTGGGGAACAACACGCAACATTAGGGGGGGAAACCAAGAAACAAATACACAAAGTTTACCTGCATGGTTTTCATTACCAGAATCACCATCATAGTCTTTTTCAATGGCCTCATCTTTACTTTCAACAATAGGTCCTTCCGCCAGACTGGTCATTTCACTTTCATTCAAGACATGTCCAGACAAGAGTTTCAATTCATCTTTCTGTTTCTCCTGAAGCTTTTCCTCCTCGTCTCTCCTCTTGGACTCGGCAATTTCTTCCTCTTCTTTAAGCCTATCAGCCAAGTCATCCTCCTTCTCCCGTAGTCTCTTCCTTCGTCTATCCTCTAAAGCACTTCTACGCCACCTTTTTCTCGAATCATCATCTTCATCTTCCTCGTCATGAAGTATCTCCTTCCTTCGTTTGCGTTCTCTTTCCTTATCCCTCTCCTTCTCATACTGCCTCTGTTTCTCCTTCTCTCTCTCCCTATATTCCCAATCTCTGAGGCGTTCTTCATACTCACGCTCAGCTTCCTCGATCTTCCTTCTTTGCTCCCTCTCTTTCCTAACACGCTCTCGTTCTGTTTCCCTTTCATATCTTTCAATTTCTCGTTCTTTTTCCCGTTTTAGATCTCGTTCTCTGTCTCTATCTCTGCTTCTCCTGTCATACCCTCTACTCCTATCAGGTGAGCTCGTTTCAGGCCTGTCCTGTTCGCTTGCAGCTTTATTGTCACTGCTTGTTTCGTCATCATTTTTTCCTTCAACTACATCCGCATAATCATAAACATCAGCAATTAACAGTAGAGGTTTGAAAAACTACCATCACAACAGACCAATAAAAGTAAAATGATAATGTATCACTGGAAACACTCACCACTTCTCATTATGTCTGCATCGGTGTCACCATCTCTTGATTTAGATGGCAATTCCAAATTTGAATTCCCAGAACCATCTGCGGGTGCTAGTGAAGGTGGCGGAGGGGGAGGTAGAGGTTTGGTCTTTAACCTCTCTTCTATCATGCTAGTAAGCTTCTCTATAGCCTCTCGGTCACCTGCCTTGTCTTCATCAGTCACAATACCAAAGTTAGCAAGGTCATGATTTTCCTTGTTCCCTTTGTCACTATCATTGTTTGAGTCCTCAACGGAGGATTTGGAAAATTCACCCTTCTTGTCATCAATGCCTGTTCCATCCTCCTTGCCAGTATCTGCTACTTGAGTCTCTTTGAAATTCTTTGAGTTTTCAGTTTTCTTTTCGACATACCGCTCCAGATATTCTTTGGTTGCTTGATTAACATTTAACTGTCAATCATGGAATAGAAAGAACAATGATCATAGATTCATATACTAATAATTAGTTTAAAAAAAATACAAAAGAACATGCAGGAAGATAACAAATGATTAATGCATCCACTACTTCTTATGAGCGATTCCTTAAACAACCGCGATATGCATGCTACACTACACTTTTATTTTCTAGTCACTATGGTACCTATTACCTTTTAAGAAAATGAAAATGGTGTTCAAGAGTGCTTCAAAGACTTACAAGGTCTATCATCCAGAACAAGCTAGTCTACAAATTAGGTTCAAATTCCGAATTTATGTTTAAATGAGGTTGCAATCAATGATTACTTGCCTCTACCAAATTAAATTTCTAAACTTATTTCATCTCTGCTAGCAAATTTTCCTTTAACTTTTAATCTTGGTTTTGATCAAGCAAGCTTAAAATGAACCAGTAATTCCTCAAGGATGGAGAAAATTTACATTACTAGAAAGCCAAACAGTTAACTTTTGCATCTTATCCTCGTGAAATTCCATTGAAATACTGCCTACCAAACTTGATGCTGAAAATTTCACGATTTAAAACCTCCTATTCACAGGGAAAGAAGCAAAGGACCCTTAGTATCTTGTTAGCCAGGGATTTTATTATAATAAAACTCAATTACATCTCTACCTAAGAGCAGAAAAGTTTAATTGAAAGAGATACCAATATTGAAAGTCCGATCATTGCCATTCATCTCATAATCAATTGTGTGTCTAAAATTTGACAACAGAAAAAAAATTGAGAACCCTACATACCATTAGTTCTTGCCCATCAATGTTAAATTTAGTCAGTAGTCGTAATGCTCGGAGAACCCCTTCAGCAGATTCAAATTCACAAAATCCAAAACCTCTAGGAGTTCCATTAGCAGGATCTTGAGGACGTTTCCAACTCTTGACAGGTCCACAAAACTTCACAAAGTGCAAAACCAAAATTTTGTCAAAATTAAAGCTTCATTTGAACTAGACAAGGCTATGGGTAAAGCAAAAGGAAGCCTGATTGTAAAGCATATATAGATAGAAATAATGTAATTGATGACATACCTGAAGGAGGGACATCATAAAATCATTTTCCACGGATGGTGCTATCTTGCCAATATAAACTGTGGTTTGTGGTTTCTCAGCTGGTGTCACAGAAGGAATTACTGGCCTGATAATTGGGTACATAACTGGGCGAACACCGGGAATCCCAGGAACAAGGGGTCGAGGCACTGCTGGAACCACACTAAGTGCTCCAGGAGGGCGAGGAGGAAACAAGGGGCGAACCATTGCTGGATATGGGGAGGGGTAGCGCATAATTCCTGCAAAAATTGAAAATAAACATCTATGCAGACACATCAGAGCAGGTCTTCAAATGAAATACAATAATAAACATCGATCTGACCATTAAACATATGAGCAAATAATTTTAAAAGAATAATCAAGTGTTGTTACCACACAATAAAAGCATATTAGAGATGGCACCATAGGCATCAACTATCACCAGCTGAACAGATAACCTGAGGGAAACATAAAGAAAAATAGGATGGAGTTCATAAACATGGACTTGTGAAGTGGGCTTACCTCATGCATCCCCTTGCAAGGAAGTAGTCTTTTAAAATCATCACATGCACCAAATGTGGGATTTTGACGTGCGGTAACATGAGATTGGGAAAATCTCATGGGTAAAACGGAAGTAATAACACACAACTAGACTGTTATGCTATTTGCAATTTTAGTTTATCACCATTGTTAGTTGTTCAAGGAACGCAGGTAAACAACAAAAGAATAACGAGAGAGAGAGAGAGGAAGAAAGAGAAAGAAAAGGATTGATGGTAAATTGGAAGAATTGTGATACCTTAGAACACAAAGCCAAGGAGCACTCAGTTGGTATCATGTTCTGCTGCTGTCAATTCATAGACAGACCCATGAAATGGAAAGAATCCTTATAACTACCAGAACTAAAATAAAATGACATATGATGGTTAATACCAAATTTTAGGCTTTCATTTTGAACTGTTTATTCCAAAGAAAACAATCAAACGAAATATGTGCATACCAAAAAAGGAGTTGTAGAAGGTGATGGATGTTGTCTCACTCAGTCTTAAAGAGCAATTGGAAGCCTTCCAACTTTTCTTACCGTATTCAATCAAAGACCACTGTAGGAGGAAAACATCCCGTCATCATCGATGTCCCTTTTTGGGGTTTGGTTTCTAAATTCCTCCACTACCCTCTTTCAACCCTAACACACTCATCCCCATATAACTACCATAACTATTAATTAATTACCCTAATTTATGATCCACGGATTTAACTCAAATCTAATCATCATCAAAAATTCAAATAACACAATTCAATTTAACAGAAGAAACAGTGATATCTAATTATTAAACGACGAGACAGACGGGCAGATTATGAAAAAAAACTAAATAAAAGAAAGGATAAGAGGGAGAGGAGGAATAACCCACCAGGTGGGGGAGCGATATTCCCCTGATAACCATTGGGAATGGGCGCGTAGTGTGGTCTTGGGGCCTGAACACCTGGCTGAACCTGATACGGCGGCATCATAGGGGGGACGCCAACGCTAGGGTTTTGATAAAATTGTGCAGCAGCAGGGGGGGGAGCAGAAACTGGACGGAATGAGGGAGCCAGCTGCGGAGGCGGCGCGTAGGAGGTTATCGCCGGTGTGGGTGTCATTGTGGCATCGGGCTGGGGTGTAGGGTTACTGTTGTTATTAAGGGGTTCAGTTTTTAAGGAATTGGGGTCTAGAATACCGGGAGCGAGAGAGGGAGATGAGGAAGAATCCTCCGCCATGGAGAGAGCGTGTGTGAGAGAGAGATCTGTTATGGCAGTGATGTTCTCTCCTCTTTATTTTCTTTTATATATAGCGTGTACGCCCTAGATAGAGAGAGATGAGTAGGAGAATTAGGGAGTGGAGAAGTAAAACAAGGCAGGCTCCAGAGGAAGGAAGAGCATGATGTCCCTTTACGAGCCCGACTCTCCTCTATATACTGGCGGATTATTTCCATTGGAATCCGCATACATCATTACAAAAGTTAAAACTTAAAACCCCTTTGAAAAATACTATTCACTCGCCTGTTTGCATTAACACATTTACACAAGTGCTATAAAAGTGTGGTGTTTTTACTGTCTAGTGTCTACACTGTGGATCAAAGAGACGTTCTACTCTGGATATGCACAGTGGAATTTCTCAGCTTTGAAGGCGCGTGGGGTATTGTTATCTTTTAAGTAAAAACCCTTTGATTGAAAAAATTGAAGCCTTGTGCGTGGGTTTATTTTGGTATTTTTCTTAGGTTACAATTAAAACACAAATTTTGGTCTTGAACATTTATTTATTTGTTATATCTATATTAATAAAGAGCATTTTTAGTAATTTTATATTGATTTTAACAATACAAGTAACATATTGACCTTAAAAAGAAAAAAGTCATAAACTTAAGTGTAGAGGACTTATAGAGATTTCAATTTTTTGATGAACAATGAAATTACTTCATTATTCTTACTATTCAAATTTATCGACGTGGTTTTACGAGTTTGATTGTTATTTTCTCATATTTTTTCTGTTATTGTTGTTTAGTCATAGGAGTATTTTTGTTTTTTTACAAGCTAATGACCAATGAAATTACTCATTTATCCTTGCTATTCAAATTTTATAGCCTTTGATTAATGGTCTTTGTTGTAATTTCTTAATGGTTTTTTTGCCATTATTGTTTAGTCCCGATAGCATTTTTAGTTTTGTTCAAATTAAAAAAAAAAGAGAAAAAGTTGCTCGTACGCGTCAGCCGCTCTGCTGTCTTCGGACGACACGTGCAGATGACTTTGGTGGTGGAAATCATCATTTTGTCACATCATAGGATTCATCTCAGCATCATCTGTCTCTCTAGATGGCGCGTGTATTGTGGTTATGGCTAGCTTGGCTCTAATTTATACTTTTTTTTCCTTCTCTTTCTTCCTAGTATTGGGTGTTGGTCATGCAAAAAATTATATAAGCCCTTCAATTTCTTTTTTCTTTTGATTAAGTCTTTCTTCTCTTAATTGTAATTGTTTTACATTGATTATTTATAGTTTGATTTTATTTCTGATTTCATTCCTGATGGTTTGATTTTGTTATTTTTTTTATCAAATTTGGTCATTGTTCTTTTAATTTTTAATTTTTATTTTTTAATCATTTTCTTGATTGAATTGTTTTTTCTTCAATTCCATCCCTGAACATTTATTTTTCATGTAAAAATTGGTCATGATTCCTTTAATTGTTGTTTTTTAATCATTTTCTTAATTGATTTGTTTTTTTTTCAATTTCATCCCTAAATATTTAATTTTCCTTGAACATTTAATTTAATTTGATTTTTATGTTGAATTTAGTCATAATTCTTTTAATTGCTATTTGTTTTGTTTTGCATTGTTTTTTTATTAACTTTTTTTTCTCAATTTCATCCATTTATATTTGTTTGATAAATAATCTTTCTTCTTTGTTTTTTTGGTTTGTCTTTAATGGGGTCACCCTAGTCTTATGAGTTGGGTCATATATCTAAAAAGATTAGCTTGAGTCGACATTGGATTTTCTGAAAGCATTTTTTTCAAATATTTTTTCTTTCATATATATTTTTTCAAATTTGACGGTTAAATTGAAAAAAAAAACATAAATTTTGCTTGAATGATAAAATTAAAAACAGTTAAAACTCTAACAAAAGAGCTAGAGAGTCAAAGTGAGAAATCAAAAGAATAAGAATCGAATTTAAAAAAAATACATGATAGGATGTGACTAAATAACTAAATTGAAACAATAAAAAACTTTTGTAAAAGGGCAATGAAAAAAATAAACCATTCAAAACATAAGGATTAGAATTGAAAAGAAAAAAGGACAAACATGTAGTTACGCTGCAAAAGAGAGAAATGAAGGAAAAAATAAAAAAAATCGAATTGAAAAAAATATATGATAGGATGTGACTAAATGACTAAATTGAAACAATAAAAAACTTTTGTAAAGGGCCAGTGACAAAAATAAACCATTCAAAACATAAGGATTAGAATTGAAAAAAAAAAGAGGACAAACATGAAGTTACACTGCAAAAGAGAGAAATGAAGGAAAAAATAAAAAACAGTGACCCGTGATAAATCATCCATCAACCATTGCTAGGTGTCGCATTAGGAGAAAAGGAATGCAGTGACGCTTTTAGGGACACGACTAAAGAGCGGGTTTAGGAAACCAGTGATGTCACATGCGCCCTCTTTTTTTTACATGTTTCCATCATATTAGCAAGTGCTCATTCCTTACATTTTGCTAATATTTTTTACCTTGCATAACATTTTTTTATAACATGGATTTATTCGGTCAATTTTATTTATATTTATCATTTAAGTCATGAGTTTTTTAGGGTTGATTTTTCTTTTATTTATTTAAATAAATAAGTTTAGTAAGTACAATTCGATGAAAGTCTAATTTTTGCATTTTTTTTTTGTTATTGTTAATGATATTTTTTTATTTACATAGATGATTATAGATCTATTTAGTTAGGTAGATAATTGCATGGGCTTTTCAATATACACTTTGAATTTTTTTTGTAGAAAAACACATATAAATAGCCTGTATACCTGATATTTTTTTTATAAAAAAAATTATAACATGTAGTGAAGTGTTGGTGCGAGTTTAATTACTAGTTGTTTATTGGAAGAATATATTGATAGTTTTACTCACACAACAAAAAAGTCGTTAACAAATTAATTATAAACAATTTTTTTTTTATATTTTAACTGCATAGTCAAACGATCAAAATACTCTTAAAAAAAAAGAATTTAAAACTAGAGCCAAAAGGCAATTTTATATCTTCACAATGATTTTATGTAAATATCATATGAGGAGCAATTTGGTATTTGACTAGGCATAAAAAATAAAATAAAAATAAAATATACAGTAAAATAACTAAAATGGCTTTGAAAACCAATAAATTAAAACTGACCTCAAGGTGTCTTTTCATATTTTTTCGCAATGGTTATTTCGCTACGCCTTGTTAGTCAATGGACAATTTGATCTTTAATAAATAAATAAATTTTAGCTGGTGAGCGTAAGGCAACTGCTGGTGCATGAGAGGAACTTACGCACTTTGGGTAATGTGTGCACTGCCTCCGGTGCCCTAAAATACCATTACATCATGTTGTTGAAAGCACTGTCACATTCTTTTCTTGTTGGTATGACATGTGTC
>Ga0325403_1007121_pt1 | contig 10689 bp, 11 predicted proteins | sample PopdelMetagenome_19_FD_205665 | JGI IMG/M metagenome (GOLD analysis project Ga0325403, IMG submission 205665) | Populus deltoides microbial communities from Bellville, Georgia, United States - Xylem-PdKOR-R4 | ecosystem: Host-associated > Plants > Phyllosphere > Stem > Wood/Secondary xylem...
GAAGAGAAGAGAAAAGTCAACCGTTCTTACTATTTCGCATTAACTTGGATCGAAGAGTGAACAATGAATGGGCACATGGAAAGGTCAGAGAATATAAATAAGACAATTAACTTTCGGAGCTTCAAAGTGTCCAAACTCCGCATTCAATTCTCCATTTCTCTCCAACTCCTTAAACAAGAGGTGTTGAGAACTGAAACCGTTAATAGCATCTGTTAAAATGACATCCAACCACCATTTGTATATTCTTTTATATATATATATATATATATATATATATATATATATATAAAACATGAGTAAAGAAGGTATTTTTATACCACTGTAAGTCACTAAACTTTTTATAACAAAAATTGAAGAGAAGTTCAGCATTTTTGTTTTTCAGATAAAAATGACCTCCGACAAAATATAAGGAGATGATACAAATAAAGGTGCATACGATATTTTAAATGTTGTTTCTTGAAGGGTTAAGGATAAAAATTTGGTCTTTATAAATTTGTATAGAGTTTAGAATATACAAATGATTCGTCAAGTGCCCGTTATTAATATCCATGGTTATGACATCTTAGTCATGCTTATAGGAGAATGAATTTGGGTTTTAATACTAGATATATATACAAGTAATTAATTCCATTTTTTGAGTTTTTGTTGTATTTAGCATATTCTAATTTATACTTTGATTCCTTTTAATTTCAATAGGTATTTTCAAATCCCCTTTCTCGTGAAAAAAAAAAGAAGAGAGAAGTCGTCTAATTTGCAAACCAGGTTTTGGGCAATTTTTTAGGAAAAATATAATAGCCAAGTCGACTAACAACAGTGAATGTTCTTACCAGTAGTTTCTCTTTCTGAAAAGCAAAGGTTAAAGAAGACAAGTTTATAGTTTGTTTCTCTTTGCATTTGAAAAATGTTTTTTAAAAAATAATTTTTTTATTTATTTTAAAATTATTTTGATATTCTATGTTAAAAATAAATTTTAAAATAATTATTATAACAACATTAAAAAATGTAAAAAGAAAGAAGCTTTCTTCTCCCTTCCCTGGCCACCACCTCTTTAATTATTTGAAATATTAATCTATTTGACTCGATCAATCTCTCCATCTCCGGCTCTTAAATTTATTGTGTTTAAAACGCTTTCTTATGTCTAGACTTGAAGAAACACATCAAGCAATTAAATTAGGGATGGGTTTGAGGATTAAATTTAATTTGGAAGCTTTAAAATGAACAAAAACTGGCGGCAAAAAGAGGATGGTTGTTGTAATTATGATCCAACGGTTGAAAACGAAAAAAAAAAGAGAGACGCTGATGGTAACTAATCGTGTTCTGTTCTCTAGGGAACCGCACATCATGAGAGTGTAGAAGAAGGGTCTTTTCTTTTCCTAGATCATATGACCCCACCTTTTCTGACCGTTAATAAACAAGATATGGTCAGGACATTTAACTCCTTCGGTCCCACCAGTGATGAACTGCAGACACTACCGCTGCCGCCGCCGCCCTCCCTTTTGGGAGCGTCTCCCTCTGTTGAGGACTTAATTATAACTAAGTCCCTGTGTCAAGGACTAGTTAACGAGTCTTAATAAACTACAGAGACTAAGTTAGAGTTCAGCTCCCTCTGGGCTCTTGGGTGCTATCCTGTACGTATAGCAACCCGCCGGTAACCACCATCGAAGGCGCATGCTTTTATGAGAGACCGTACATGGATTTCTTGCTCGCCTTAAATGAGCTATATAGCCAAAGTAGCATGTATACATGGAACCTGTGGGTTCTACCACCCACCAAAGATGGATGAAATTTGATGCATTGACACCTCACTCTTAATCCATTTCTTCTTCTTCATCAACCTTTTCAACCACTCAGACCACCCACCCATCTGCATGTTTCGTGTATTTCTAGTGGGGAACAGAAACATCACTCACTCATTAATTTATATGCCTGTCAAAAAAAGATGGATGCCCTTCCCATTCGGCCTGCAATGGTTTTAGACCTAGTGTTGCTGCTGCTGGTGTAGTGGTATTAAACAATACAGGTAGGGGTTAAATGTTGATTGCTTTGATAAATCTTGTGATCAAAAGATGGTTAAAATTAAATGATAGCGATCTGAATATTTAAGATATTTCGTCGTGAAATTGACTTGCATGTGAATTAAAACTAGCCACAGCATATTTATTACACGCCAATATTTATTAAATGCTTCAACTGACCATTAAAAGAAATGTCAAATCCAATGGCAGGAATAAAACGGTGCGCTTTAAGTTTTTGAAGCAGTAAGCATCATGTCTCATAAATGCTCAGAAAATTGTTTGCCAGTTTGGGATGAAATCACTGTTTGTTGTTGTACTGTAAAAATATTTTAAAGAACTCGACAATGAAAATTCTACCCCAGCCATGTCAAAGGGGAAAAACAAGGAAATTACGTCAACGATGTAGCAACGCTTACAAGTGCACAAAAGTGAACACATCCAAAGAGAACAATCATGTCCACAGAAAATGAGAGAGAGGAGAAATTCATACACCACCAAGTATAATCATAATCCACAACAAAGATCATCAAGTGAGAAAGCCAATAAAGAAGAATGTGTCTAATTTCACTATGTTCTATACACCCATTAAAATAAATTCACAAACTGTACAACAAAAAAATATTTTTGTTTATGGTAATAATAAACATCAATAATGTATGCGAAGAACCAGATATATTTTTGATTTTTTCCTTTTTTCTTTTGTGTTTTTCCCTCCCCCCTACACTATAATTTAACCTGTCAATCATACAAAATAGAGCAAACGCAGAAGAACCATGTATATAAACTGCAAATTTGGAGGGGGCAAAACCGTAATTCAAAATAAATCACCACTCTCGTCAAATCAAGCGGGCGAACGAGTCATCGCTCTCAATGGTTATGATTGACTCTACCAAAATCCGCAAGCTTCCTCGATCGGTTCGCGCAAAACGACGCCGCGGTGGACAGATGCGGCCTCACAGGAGCCCTAACCTCACCAGAATATCCCAATTCAGGCGGCAATCCTCCCTTCTGGTTCCAATTCGGTTTAGGGCTCGCCCTGACAAGAGGACTCAAACAAAACGCCAATCCAGACACGTTCCTAGGGTGTCCCGCCTTCCCCCGCCGCATCACACCCGACGCTACTGGTGTCTTTTTCCACCCCGGCGACGACTCTGACGAGCAGCCGCTCCCTGAAGGTGACCGGTCGCAATTCTCGCAATCCTTGTCGGAATCCGCACCTCTAGCTGGCGACATTCCTCGATCCAACCTCTGGCGAGGCTCTCCGCTAACCGTGCCGGAATATTCCACAGGCAATTGCCTTGATTGATTTCTCCGACGACCGGGGAAGACCATCGAGAACCAGGAAGGCGAAGAAGAAGATGGTGGCTCAATAGAATCACGGCGGCCAGTTGAGTCTGTTTTCAATTTGTCGGATCTGGACCTGAATAAATTAGAAAAAAGCGAGAATTTTTGGCTTTGCTTCTTGTACGCCGCGGTTGTTGTGGTTGAGGAAGGGGTGGTGTAGGTAGGGCCCAGCTGAGGAGTGCTGTAGAAACGGAGGTTATGCTGGTGGTTGTGGTTGGACCAGGAGGAGGAGTCGTCGGATTTACGGCGAGCAACGTAAGGAGAGACAGAGCGAGGAAATATCAGAGGTGGAGGTGGTTGTTGTAGATATTGAGAGTTAGAATCTGATTTACGGCTTTCATCTACTACCGCAGCGGCGCGTGAATGGTGATGGTTATGTGCCTTTGCGAATTGTGCTCTTTGCTGCTGCTGCTGTATTTGAGCCTGAGCGGCGATTAATGCAAATAAGCGTTCTCGGAGACAAGAGGCGCATACGCCCACGCCGCTGCTGTGGTCGCCCGGGTGTTTTTTGCACCTCATCTAGTAAAACTAACAACAAGAGAGTACACGTGCTATGGGTTGTTTTGTTTGTGGGTGAAGAATGTTCACGTGGCGGTGGCGGTGGCGGTGGCGGTCAGCTGTGGCATTTTGTGAGCGGAGGGTTTTTTTTATACATGTAGGGTGGTGTCTGTACTGTAAGATAAAGAGATCTGATGAGGAAACCAAAGGGAAAGGTTTGTCTTGTTGTGAGGCTTAGAGAGAGAAAGATGAGGCATCATAGTAGGTGTACAAGAGACTATATAAGGTGGGAGGAAAAGAGTGGAAGCATTTGTGGGTTTGAGCTTTAAAGTTCTTGGTATCTAAATTAAATTTGGAGAGAGAAAAATCAAGAATCCATACAATAATACTGTGAGAGAGGGAGAGGGAGAGGGAGAGGGAGGGAGGGGTATTTTATTCTGTGTTAAAGTTCGAATATGGAAGACACCCTGGCTATAATGCAAGACCAAGATCTGGCTATGGACAAACGGTGTCGTAGTTTCCAAATCAGCAAGGTAAGGTACAAAATACAGGCATGAGGCTGTAATTTGCTGCTATAAATGACACAATTACTCTGAGGGATTGGATTTTGGGAATTCTTTTACTATAAATCCAAGGTGCGCTGACTGTTCTCAACTCTTTACTTGGGCAGGGTAGCGTTTAAATTATTATCACAATTCAAGATTTGCTGCCTTGTTTGCAATCAGAATTATCCACTCACGTATATAATAAGTAGTGCCAGTTGCCTTCAAAATTTTGTTACCGTCTCTTACTTTTGCAATTAATGATTGGGTGACTTGTCAATTGGAAATGGAAGAATTCTTCAATGCGAGGATGTATTTCTGAATTGTGGAGTACACACGCTCAATCGCAGTGGCGCGTGCGTCAAGTAAATCAGTTAGTCCAGGTGTCCTCCTCCCATGCGGGCACGATCCAGGTGAGAAATCATGTCCGGCTTCCATCACACGGCTGCTTGTCGGTTTGTAAGGAAAAGCACGCGCTCCTGAAAAGCGTCGGAGTAAGCTTTTCCTTTCCATGCGTGCCTTAATTTTGAATTGCAAACAGGCTTTTTGATGATGGGCTTGGCGTGGGCCTTAAGTTTTATTATGTCTTTGATAAGGTCCAAACTCAGGACCCTCTGTGTATTATTGTGCCCTGCATGATGGCAAATATCCATTCTTGGTGCGCGCTAGCTAGTACTATCCTAATTATCATCCACTCTACTTTGCTGGCGTTCATTCTGAAACCTGAAAATAATTCAGTTTATCATTGTATTTTAGAAACAATTTTTAATTTATTTTACCCGCCTGATTACTCTTAACTTGTTGTTATTAGTTTAGATGATCTTCTTAATCCATCGTTTTAGTTCATAATATTTCTATTTAAATTGAAGAAATATATTCGCATAAAACTTCAAATTGATTAATTAAATATGAGTAAAAAAAAAAAAAGTGCCACGTAGTGGTTGTTAAATGGAGTTTTCTTCATGTTTATTTTTTCAAGTAAATCAGATTTGTTCGAGTTTTCAATTGAGGGCATTTTCATCTACTTGTATAAAAATATCCGATGATTAAAAATTATTTTATATTTAGCAAGTAATTAAGTTTATAAAACTGTTTTCTTTACAACTTGGAAGTTCGGATGGCGTTGCAGGATCGAATTATACGTTCGCGATTACTGCATGGCTAGCTAGCCACTATATCTTCAATTGTATGTCTTAAATCCCGGCGGCAGCACATTTCCTCTCCATGCTGTCCTGCTTCAGCACATGTCGGGGTTCGGCGCCGTATATCATCGGGGAATACACAAAGTATATACCAAACTACGACCACCGATATCGATCCACGGCGGAGATACGAAAGTGGAACTAGGAAGGTGCCCTGCATCTCCACAAATAACGTCCTCCGATTATCAGTGAAAGAACTTGAAAGAGAGATCGTGTATTCTAAAGAATACGTACCGTACGCGTATTGGAAAAACAAACAAGATCAGCCACTATAATGTCCAGGTAGGAGATCAAAACACAGTGTATATATTATTTAGGACTGTCCTTTTTAGACTATTCTGAATCTCAACGCCTTCTGAAATCATATAAGAAAGACTAAAACACTTCAAAGAAAAGGGCAGCGCTACTGACGTGTTATAAACTTGGTCTTCAAAAGAATAAAGTAGACGGGAAATAAAAGCAGGTAGCATGTATACTTAGACACCCCTTTCCTTTAGCAAGAGGTCTGGATAAGGTTTGACCTGGGAAAGGGTTGCTTTCGTTGCAACTCCTTTTTAAGTAACTTGGCCGTTGATTACTTTTCTTTTCTTTCTTTCTCTTTTTTTTGAACATTTTTTGCTCCTAATTAACCCCAAGATTTGGATATTCGAAGCATCCTTTTGCGTGATTGATAACTAAACATGACACGATGCCGTATCAGTTCATTCAAATTCAAAAACAATATTGTAATCAACACAACGCATGCAATTTTGTGGAAGCAGACCCTCTCGTCGGAAAGAACCCGGCAGTGTACGGTGTTCCATATTGGAAACCATGGCCTAATAATTTGACTATATCTTTGTTTGCATTTTTTTATATATATACAAAGTTGTTAACACAAATTCTGATCAGTGGATCGGCTAGCCTTTTTCTTACAACCCCACAATATTATATGGTGAAAAACTGAAAATAATTTAAGAGCCATTGCGCATATTTAAAATTTTAATTTTTGATTAATATCAAAGAACTATCTCAACCTAATAGCTTAAGTTTTTAAGTGAGATCCTATGATATAATTTATATTATTCTCTAACACATCCCCTCAAGTAAAAGTCTTTTGAGTTTGAAACTTGTACAGACCTATATTATCTTGTGCTTAATTTTTATCAAATAAATAGAGGATGGTGAGATTCAAACTCGTAATCGCGTGGTTATTAAGGCTCTAATATCATATTAAAAAAATCTTATAACTTAAACTTTTAGATGAGATTTTATGATATGATTTATATTATTTTTTAACAATTGAGAAATAAGTTGTTTGGTTGAAAAATCATTCTAACCATTCTAGTAATAGTAACCATTCTAGTAATAGTAATAAGAATAAGAAGAAAAAATATAAAGCACAGTTAAGGGCCCATCCAGTGCCATTTCATGTTTTTTATTTGTTGTTTTTAGAAAATAAAAAAAACTGCTTCATCCTGCTAGTTTATTATTTTTTGAAAATCATTTATTTTTTAACATATGAGTGTGAAAACAATTATACAAACTTAATTTAAAAAATATTATATATTAATATAAGAAATATAAAGAATAATAATATTTACACAATTTAATCCACGATCGATAATGAAGCACCATGGTAACAACATAAATTGAGGTAGCAATAATGATGGTTATACAATAATAAATTATAAAATAATAAAATTGATGATAACGATTGTACGTAGTAATATCAAATGTATGGTAGTTGTTACTCTCATGGCAACAAATAATAGTTGTAATGGACAGATTGTAGCCGTCGCCATAACATGATAACGGCGAAGACTAATAGAATATATTATACCATATAATTCACGAGAATAAATTACATTATTTAATTTCCCATTAATTTAGATAAAATAGGAAACGTCATGTCAATATAATATATTACCGTATTAATACTTTTATAAAAAAAAATTTGTTCAATATGTGTTTGATTTTTTAATCATTATTACATTTTTTTTTCTTTTAAAAATCACATTAACTATGCTTGGGTATTTTTTTTTACATTAAAGAAAAGAGATTGATATTACCCGCTTTCTTTTTTTATATATATAGTTATAAGATTCAATAAAAAATTTATTTTAAGAAAAAAAGTTAGTGAACACAACCGAGTTTATAATTCATGTTGCGAGATAATATATTTTGATATCTTTCTATCTTTTAACTTTTCAATTCAGTGTTTAGTTATTGTTTACAACTTAATTTTTTTTACATTTATTATTGCAAAATAATTCTTAATTTTTTTAATTAAATATATGTATATGATTTTTTTATTTGTGTTCAAAAACACATTGTAAATGCTTGCATATTCACTTTTTTGCATTGAAAAAAAATATTCAACCCGCTATAGAGAACATGTCAAATTAATAGATTGTAGAAAACACTAACAAACACAAGGGGAATATTGTTCCCAGCGCCATCTAGCTTCTCTCACAATTCACTATGAACTCTTACAATAGTTGTTTTTTATTTTGGTCATCGAAGTTTTTTCTCCTTGATTTAGTTCTTGTAGTGTCAAATTGATGGCCAACTGGGTCTCATTGTTGAGTAAAAGAAAAATTAAAAGATGAAAGACCAGAGTGTAAAAGGCGGGAAAACATGGTCGCTCCTTCAAAGTTTGCATTAAAAGTTCATTTTGGTATTAATAATTTTCAATTTATTTCTTGTCAATCCTTTTACCTTTAGAATTCTTAATTATGGTTCATAACTTTATTTTCCTTAGTTTTGAGTTTCTGGTTTGAGAGATGAGAAAGAATATCGTTGGATTCTAATGATAGACATAAAAATTCTCGTTTAGCAATGATTTAGGCCACGAAAATATCAATTGTGATTTCAATAAGGGAAGTCTCGCGTAGGTGTTCTTTTTCGGTCACAATAATGGTTAGAATCTGGTTAGAGACAATTAACATGTCACTTTCTTTATAAAAAAAAATTAGGGCCGGTGAAAGGTCAGCCGCCCCTTTGAATTTTCTTTTAAGTAAGTAAGCTTAGTCACGTTGGGTCACCCATGCCAGAGCCTTTTTTTTGTGTTCATTGGTTTATTTTTGGTCATTTAATTTTTTTCGACCAATTTCTTCCTTATTTTTTGAATTTTTTTTGCTTTTTTTTTTTTTTACAATTTCAACATATTTGTAACAAATTTTTAAGATGTTTTTTAATGTAATACAATTTATTTTTTTACTTAGTTTAAGAATAAGATTTCAATGTTTTTTTTTAATGATATTAGACAATATTCTTTTTGTATAGCCCTACTTAATTTTTTTTCTTTAGTTTTATTCAATCGCTTTCTTAAGCATTTTTTTTTATCATTTATTAAATAAAATATTAGTTTCAAAAAATAAAATTATTAAATACAATCGGGTACATGACTCATGTTTTAAAAATTAAAATGTTATTTTTTATTTTTATTTTAATTGTAATTAACAATTTTTTATATTATTTATTGACACAAATAATTTTCAATTTATTCAATTAAATATATGCATTAAAATTTTAATTTATAGCTGATTTCTTCATGTCAAAAAATACATTGAAAAAGTCCTTCATTATATATATATATATATATATTTATTTATTTTTATTTATTTTTTTGCCTCGAAAAAACCTTTTATTCTATCTAATGCCAAGCACGGATATATTCTACGTGCCAGCGAACGATTCCCTTCCCTTCGGTTACAATGTTAATTATATTGTAAAAAACAAGAGTTGAATTTATATTTTAACCAGTCAATATAAACAATTCCATAATGCCTCATATTATAGCCTGTGATTATCCAATGAATGCTAGAGTAACGATGATTGCGGCTTGTTCTTGGATGAAACCAGGGAATCCTCGCAAAGCCGTCACCCAGAAACCTTGAAAAGTTTATAATTAAATAAACATTTTTTTTTTTTTTTTGTCTTGAACCTCATGCATCAAAACTCCGAGGTAAGCAAATAATTAATTCTAATCATGAAGTCATTAGCCTGAGGGTTGCGTATTAATTTTGTCATTCAGCCATAGAAAATGCGAATGATTTGCCTGTTGATTATGTTTATTGAAGTGACGGTTAGAGCAGAAACCAGCCAACTGCCTTCACTTTATTGATTGTGGCTGATGTGGTTTACCTCAGCCAGGTACAACTGTACAAGTACAACCCTTCCAGGTCAAAGATTCAACGATGCGTTTTATTATTAAAAATAATTTTTAAAAAATAAAAAATATATTATTTTAATATATAAAAAAACATTTTAAATTACAAATATTCTCAGCCACCTGAAAACAACCGCTGTTATATTCTTAACCACTTAAAAAAAAAAAAAAAGAGAGAGAGAGGGACGACGCGTCTTCTTGCTCGGAGGGTGGGCAAGTGGGCATAAGAGGGACTCATTCCTTTCCTGTGAAGTAAATTTTTTATAGATAAATCTCCTTCTTTGCTTTCTAGTCGGATTCCTGCATGGCGAGTTCCTTATCTTATATCTTATAAATCCAAGTTTGGACCCAATCCAATTTTCAAGTCTGCTTTCGAGGCCCAATATCAACCCATGATGGGTTTTCAGGTTCCGTTTTATTTTTATTTTTTTTCTTAAATTTAAACTTAAATCCTTTAAAATAAAATAATTAACATTTATATTTAGGGTATTATTCCGTTAAATACTGTTTAATTTTGATTTTTTTTTCACAATAATATTATACTATTTTTTTATAATATTAGCAAGTGTTATTTTTTACAATTCTTCATGATTTGTTTTTTACTTTTTTAAAGTTTAATCAAAACTAATTATAATGACATAAATGTAGGGGACATTTTCTTTGATTATTACATGTGAATCTGCTATTAATTTTTTTTTAATGTTTGTAGTCATTAATATTCTAAGAAATTGAAGTTCAATTCATTTTAGTTATCTCCAATACTTTTTTTTTAATTATCGTTACCTTTTATTCAATGAATTATGCTTTTTATAAAAAAAATGAACAAAAAATTACATGAATAAAAAAAGTCTTTTAACAAATACATTTTTTTCTCCATAATTTTATTCATTATGGTTGTTCTGAACTTTCAGTTTTTTTTTTTCAACTTCAATAAA
>Ga0325403_1007128_pt1 | contig 10686 bp, 8 predicted proteins | sample PopdelMetagenome_19_FD_205665 | JGI IMG/M metagenome (GOLD analysis project Ga0325403, IMG submission 205665) | Populus deltoides microbial communities from Bellville, Georgia, United States - Xylem-PdKOR-R4 | ecosystem: Host-associated > Plants > Phyllosphere > Stem > Wood/Secondary xylem...
GAAATTTTTGAAAGTAGAACAATATAATATACAGTTATTAATTTCACATCAATTTTACATTTCCTTTCATTTGAATAGACCAACATTTTATCTTCTAAAAAGTACTTTTATCAAAGTAGAAAACGTACAATCAACACGTTTTCTTTTCAACAATATAAAAGTTCTCAAATTACAGGATAAGCTGTAATTTCCTTGTAAGTTCCTGCTGCTCCTGCTGCTCCAAAGTCCTCGCTGGATTCACTGAAACCATCACGTGATGGCCTGCCCACGTCAAAAAGATTATAATTATTAATCTATATATAAACTCTATTATTTGAGGATTCCTTTCATGAAGATACTTCAAACCCTTCGCTATTCCCCTGCAGATTACAAATCTTTTCTGCCAATCAATTCGCATTGTGGAATTAATTTGTACCTGCGAATCCCCAAGTCAATAGTCAGCAGTCCGCCATGTTCTTGTTCCGAAAAAATGGTTGATTAAGGATCACCATAAGGTTTAAGTCCTTCGATTAGAACTAAACTCAACTAACACGTTTAATATGAAAGTGTAGGGCTTGAAAGATCAAATTATTCATCGAAAATTCTAAAGATTCAGAGCACTTGACAATCTTAAAATATACACTACGTACAAGCTAGGGATAATGTTCACACTAAAGGTCCCCAGTTCGATCCTGGGCAGCAACAATATACAATTAATTTTCTTATCAAGAAAAAAAAAAGCTAGGGATAATGTTGTATAGAGAAAATGAAAGGTGAACATAAAACCATATAAACTTTAAAAATTAACACCCTAAAGTTATTTAGATATGACATTTTATTGATTATCTTTTGGATTCACTTTGAAAAATAAAACAAACACAAAAAAATAAAAGAAAAAAATAAATTCCATGATTCATTAAAAATAATAAATATCTTCACCTGCTTCTTATATCTATTTTTTATTTAAAATAAATACTGGAAAATAACTTATAAAATATTATTAGATACTACCTTGGTATCATAAAATTTCACATTAAATCGGTATATCAGCTGCATGTATAAGGCTTACATATTTAAAAGAACACCATCTTTAATGGACCATGACTTTGTATATAAACACTTTATTTTTATCTATTCATATATATTTACTATTCATATATATTTACCAAATTAGAAGCAACATATATGGTTAGCAAAATTTGCAAATGCCAAAATGGATCGAGACTGAGAGATAAAGGAAATTACCAAATAAAACTTGTCCAAGTGAGCCAACTTCCATAAATTCGTAAATGAGTATTATAGATTGGTCAAATACCAAATTAAGGCTTTAAGCATGGCGTATCAGCTTCTTTAATTTTGATGTTTTTTTTCGGTTATGTATTTGTTGACTTTCTTTTTCTTTCTTTTTGTATTTGCTTTTTGTTTTTGTGACTCTCTTTTCTTTTTTTTTTTATGTTTTTTTTTCGTGTATCTTATTTTTGGCTACCTTCTAGTTAGCCCTTTCAATATATCGACTTATTCCAAAAAAAAGTAAATGTAGGTGCCTTCTTGAATAAATATAAAGCAATTTAACAATGTTGTCGTGTTTCAAGTCCTTGGCCTTCTTGGCATAAACTTCAGTTGCTATTTCATCGACTGCATTTGATTGAGCGAATAGCTTCTTCACTGCTACAGTCAGATCTGGCAATGTTTGAGCCTGCAGTTATGCCAAATCAAAGTGAAGAAAGGTTAAAGAACATCAAAGTTATTCCTTAAAAGACAAAAATTAAGGAACAGGAAATTTGTTTTACCATATATACTATCCCAGAACGTCCGCTACCAAGCTCCCTCTTGGGACTAAATTCTTTCGTCGCATCAATGATCTGCTTAAGGGTGAAAGTTCTTTCTCCAATCTTCACTGTGGTTTCTATATATTCCAATAACACATGAGTTAAGTGTATCAAACCACAATTATTTAAGAATTATTCAGACAGAGAACAAATTATGTTCATAGATTTTCTTCACTTCGTGTTTACCTCGCAATAAGCCAAATCACAGCCACAAACTATGGATACGCAGAGTAATTAATGATTAAGGGGATTGTTATGGAAAAAATAAACACAAACACCAAAATAAACACTCCCTCTTACATATTCCAAAGTCAATAAATGCATCCTCGAAATGTAATTAATTAAAAATATTAAGACATGACCAAGACTTGGAGATGGGAATTATTTGGAGGTTTTTTAGGCCAACTATACGCATACTAAAAGCACAACAAGGGGATGGCACCATGACCTAAATTCTAGAAAACCCTATTAAGATTCTCATTCACTTTATTCCAATTCAAGATGAATTTTTTATATATAAATTATCGTAGTTCCTTTTTTTATATAGAAGTTATATTCCAACCCATCATTTGTTTTTCATTTCGCCTATCTTAGTTCAATTTATAACTAGTTCCAATGTAAACCCCCGGTTATAATTTTTCTAGGTTATTAAAAGATGAGAAATTTAACCAATAGTAAAATGAGTTAAATTAAATTAAAAAAACCTAAATCAAGATAAAAATAGTGAAATTAATGAAATGAAAAGTGAATATAGTACTAAATTATTGAAAAGAAAAACATTTGTGAGGACAAAATGAATATGTAAGATCAAGAGAGGTCAATATTCAAATAACAGAAGGTTGGGAGTTTATGTACAAATGATAAAAAGGGGTGGGGATAAATGTGCAATTAACAAGATGTTAGAACTATAAATATCATTCTATTTTCTCTCTTGGGGGGGGGGGCCTTGGCAAGAGTAAGAGAGAGTTTAGAGAGAGGCTGGAGAGAAGACATATTGATGGCAGAATATCCGGCAGCTATAACTCCACCTTGCACCGTTGGATTAGAACGATATTCGGATATGTTGTTCTCATCCATGTCGTGTACAATTCCACCGGAGGGATTTTCTATATCAGTCCCCGTTTGAGAGAAATCAAGGGAGGAAAATATCTGGGAAAATACACTTCTGGACAGTCTTCTTTGTTGTCTGTTTTCCCTTTCGGCCACCGTTGGATTAGGCTATAATTTGGATATGTTGTTCTTCCTGATTCTATCTAGATTCTAAACGGGGAGATCAGAAACAAACATTCGGTATAGAAGTTGTGCGTCTCGCACAGTAGGTCTACAAGTTTGAGGTCAGTTCGGTTAAACCCATATTTCTGGAAATTTCACCATTTGATGAAGTTAATATTTGGATATGTTATACTTATAATAATGCATTATAACTTGACAGTATGGATTGTTTGGAATATTATTCGTTTGTTATTTATGGTTGATTGAAATTATTGTCAAGGATTGTGTTTAGAAGAATATTGTTTGGAAAGTTTGTAAAATCAATAAGAATGTTTTATTTTGACGTTAAGAGGGAAGATTGAAATAAATAAGATGAATTGGCTCTTATAAAGATATTTTTTGACACTCTAAAACGATATGTGATATGGCCAGGGGTTGAGATAAAAGAGAAAAAGTTAAATTGTGGATATTGTGTGTAAATGGAAGGTTGATGAATCTGGACAGATTCGTCTCCTGACTTTTGGAGAGAATTCGAGTAGGAGAATGAGAGAATTAGGATCAAGTTTCTCATAATAATTGTAGTTTTGGATGTTAGCTAACTAAGAAAATTGATCTTGCTCAATATGAAGCTGTAGAACCCCAGCTATGGGTCATCAACCGAGATTGGGTCCTAACAGACCCTGTAGGGTAGTGTTTGTTGATGAGTAATTTTGACTATCTCGAAGGCAGAACTAGGTTCTCCTTCCTTCAGAGAACTTGTAGCCTCGTGTATTAGCTTTCCAACGAGACTAATCTCGCTTGAAATGGAGTTCTATAACTCTAGATATAGTTAAAAATCTGATGAGTGTTCAGACAGTATCAGTTCAATATCTAGATAGTACCAGTTCAATGTCTAGACTGTAACGGTTGGACAGTAGCAGTTTAATGTCTAGACATTAACAGTTGGACAATAACAGTTCAATGTATAGACAATAACAGTTCAATGTCTAGACAGTAACAGTTCAATGTCTAGACAATAATGGTTGGACAGTAACAATTCAAAGTTAGACAGTAACAGTAGACTTTCACGTAAATACTATATGTAAGAATAGAAAAGAATTGAGTCATACGAACACTTACACACTGAGATATTAACTCTGAAAATATACATGATATAAGTATGTATGTTATTATGAGGAAATGAACATGCATAAAAAGTAACATATGAGTAATGGATGAATATGGATTCTCTGTAATATCGGCCTGAAGGAATGATAACTATGGTTGGATAAAGGATGACAACATTAATGGGTGTAATGAGAAAAACGTAAGATATAAAGAAAGAAATGATTGAAAGAAAGATTCATTAGCTATTGATATGATTATTATAAAACATATCCTTGAATGAGGAAAATTTATGAGATGAGTCTGCGACTGCAGGAGGGACCACCGGTGTGGTGCAACAGCAGCAACAGGGAAGCACGGGTAGAGCTTCTACTGCAGGTAGGAGACTTTCACCTTCCTTTTAAATAATGTTGAATAATGAAAATATTTTATCATGAATGTTACTGTATTATGTTAATTCAGATACAAGACTGTTAAATGCTTAAATGTTAACAAATGATTAGCTTCGGCTAATGGCATCCGAAGGGATGGCCGGGACAAACGAATGATTAGCTTTGGCTAATTGCATCCGAAGGGATGACCGGGACAAACAAATAATTAGCTTCGGCTAATGGCATCCGAAGAGATGACCGGGACAAATGAATGATTAGCTTTGGCTATGCATCCGAAGGGATGACCGGGACAAACAAATGATTAGCTTCGCCTAATGGCATCTGAAGGGATGGCTAGGACAAATGAATGATTAGCTTTGACTATGCATCCGAAGGGATGACCGGGACAAACAAATGATTAGCTTCGGTTAATGGCATTTGAAGGGATGACCGGGACAAATGAATGATTAGCTTTGGTTATGCATCTGAAGGGATGACTGGGACAAACAATTGATTAGCTTCAGCTAATGGCATCCGAAGGGATGACCGGGACAAACAAATGATTAGCTTTGGCTAATGGCATCCGAAGGGATGACCGGGACAAACAATTAATTAGCTTTGGCTAATGGCATCCAAATGGATGATCGGGATAAATGAATGATTAGTTTTGGCTAATGGCATCTGAATGGACGACCGGGACAAGCGGTTGATTAGCTTTGACTGATGGCATTCGAAAGGGATGGCCGGGGTGAGTGAACAGTTAACCTCGATAAATGATGTCTTAAGAGGATGGCCGGATTTAAGATTATGACTGATTGTAAGAATTGGTGCATCTATATGTACTGCAAGTTGTGTATATCAAGAACATGAAGAAACTACAAATGTCACGCTTCAAACATGAGATAATGTTAATGCTTCATTAAACTGCTAGACCGTTTTCTTATTATTATTATTATTATTATTAAGTAATTGCATTCTTGTAAATGTTTTGTACTGCAATAGGGACGTCATACCAACAAGGTGCCTAGAAAACCCAATACACGGGAACCTACTTTTGCAAGGAATCATGTAGTTGCATTCTAAATCATGATGTATTTTATATGAATCAATGTACTGAATGTATAACTATTATTAGATCCTTTTAGATTAAATTCATGATGACTATTTGTAGGATAGAATACAAACTCATGTCTATGCATGTATATTTTAAATGTGAACTTCTAATCATGCAAACATAATATTATGAGTTTATGTAAGATTCACTTTTAAATGAAATGTTGATTGTTGTTGATGTGTGGATTGTATATTGATGATATGAAGGGAACATATTCACCGATTACTGACACAATATGTGTCAAGTACAAAAGAAAAATTTACTGTTGTTTTGGGCTTGAAAAGTCGGGTTGTTACATCCAATACGACCGGGTCAATGGAGCCTGAGAGTCCTTCCTTGCATCTTTCTTTTTAGTTTTTTTTTTTATTGGAAGGCAAACAAAATATTTGCAGAAAAATCATAGTACTAAAACAATCCAATATCTCAATTTCAAGTGGTTGGATTTGAGCTCTCCACCCATGTCTTTCATTATAATTGCAAGGTGGGTTAATCATGAAGGTGAAAGCTATCGTATGCAAAGTTTATGGGTGTTATTTTATATAATTTAAAATGTTTTTTATTTAAAAATATATTAAAATAATATTTTTAAAAAAATAATATTTTTTATGCATATTACAACGATCTAAAAATATAAAATATTAATTTAAAAAAATTAAATTTTAGCAAAAACATAACTCAACCACGTACCCAAATAGGCTCGTAATTTCCTTACAAATATATAATTTCCCTTTGTAATTTCTCAAGTGGAAAGTGAGGAGAGATGTTTAAGCTATGTATGTTAATTCCATAATCTATTAAAACTTTCACTTCATATTTTTTCATTAATAACATTAATTATTTGTTGACCGACTTCATTTGTTTATTTTGCAAATCCATTTATTTGATGAATTGTATGTAAATCAATCAATGTTTTCATACTCTTCATATTAGCCAATTTAGCTTGATTTCTACAAAAGAGCTGCTATATATATATATATATATATGACTGGTCCAATTCTAAATGCTATCAGTGTACGTAGTTTCTAATCTTAAACGATAACACGGTTTGGGATGGAGTACTTGGTTCAATGCATTTTTAGCTTTGAACCGGACCGGTCCGGCCGGAACAATGGAGCCATGCTCCACTGTTCATTGAAGACAACCCATGAACAGTGGAGCTTGGCTCCACTGTTCATGGTTTCTCATCACAAGAAGCAGCAACGTACGAGCTGCTTCTTGTAAACCTGTGGCTGTGCCACAGTTAATGGTGGGACCCACCAGTAAAAAATTGTGGTAAGAGCATTACCAAACAATAATATTTGTTGTTGTGGGTGAACCTCACCCGCAGCCACAATACCAAACGGCGCCTAATGCTATCAGTGTACGTAGATTCTAATCTGAAACGAAACACAGTTTGGGATTGAGTACTCATGGGAAAGGCTTGCGTTGTTGCCGAAAGAATCGCCTAATAAGTGAATTATGATGAAGGGCTTTCAGCTAAGCAATCTTATCACATACTTCCTTCGTGGTTGGTCGGTGTACTACCATGCATGCTATTTAGATATCCACAAGAAAAGAAATTTTCAATGTAAAAAAAATATTAGGGTAAAAAAACCTAATAATAAAAAGGTAAATAGAATGAATCTAAGTTTGTTCGGATTATCAAACAACCTAATTATAATCTAATAAAAGAAAAATTAAAAAAAATAACAAAGCAAAACTCAGAAAAAAACATAAGCTCTTAAAAAAAAATACCAAGCAAACTCAGTTGAACTTTCTAAATCTAATCTAATTTCTAAAACCCACAACTCACTGAATTCTAGACTCAAATTCAATAAAGAACCTTAACTCTTAGTCAATTTAATTTTATACAAATCGTTGAAAAATATTAATGAAAAAACTTGTTAAAACAAAAAAAGAATAACAACATAATGAATGAGGATAAGATTTGAGAGAACAAAACCCAAGGAAGATAAAATTTGAAGAAAAAAAAATGATTCCATACAAAATAAATAGCAATTAAAATAATAAGGACCAAATTCAAAATATTAAAAAATCATAGGGGTGAAATTAAAACATATTTTTAATTTGATAGATTATTTATAAATTGAAAAATTAATGGGAGGGGTGATATTAAAAAAAAAAGTATAGAGGGTTAACCCAATAGAATCAAACCAAAAATAAAAAAATAAAAAAACAAAACAAAAAAAGAGGATAAAAAATAATAAAACATCATCTTTGTCATAACCCATTTTTGGGTATTCCCCAAATTCATTTTTTCTCTTCCAAAAATCAAAAAATACATTCAGAATAAAAACTAAAAAAATCCAAAAAATAACAACAATGAAAAAAGGATGCTGGAGCATCCAGAAAATAGTTAGAAATTGGTTGAGGAGGTGCAAAAATACAAAGATTGAAATCTGACAGTATATTTTTGACTTATGAGAGCCTTATTGACAAAGAGAAATTTTTTATGAGAAAGAAAAATCCAAAATCAGATGTTTATGGACTCAATTAAATTTTATTAAAGATTTAATTGAATTTATGGTGTATTTGATTACAAGAAAAATTGATTTTTAAGTCAATTTGGGCTTTAATTGGAAGAAATTAATGTTCAGGGGTCAAATTTTATTTTTTGAGAGTTGATTTAGTTAAATCAGGGGCTTAACTGCATAAATATTGATTTAGTCAAATCAGGAGCTTAACTGCATAAATATTAAAGTTTGATGGCCAATTAGGAACTTGATTGAAGAAATCCAAAACCAAGGACCAAAATGAAAAATGCACATAAATAGAGGGGTTGCAATTGACTAAATCATGGGCCAAATTAAAGAAATTAAAAGTTTATTGCTCAAATGAGGGTCAAATTGCATAATTCCGAAACCAATGACCGAAATAAAAAAGACAGTCAACTTTGGCAGGAATGCAATTGAATGAATTCTTAAAATCAAAATTGCAATTGAGAACTTGATTGAACAAATTAAACATTGAGGGCTGATTTGAAAATTAACGCAGTTTGGCACCATTTTCTTTTAAATAAAACGACGTGTTTTAGTCAAAACGACACTATTTCATGTTTCTTTTTAAGAAAACACAGTGTCGTTTTAAGCAGCATTCTTCTTCTTCTTCTTCTTTCCCTGAAAGTGCAATTGGGGAAGAGAAGCTTTTTGTTTTTTTCTTTTGTTTCTTCCCGCCTCTCTCTCTCTCTCTTCCACTTGCTCAAATGCTGTCAAAACCCAAAACCTAACACAACCCACGTCCCCTCATGATAAAAAAAAAAAAACCAAGGGATAATGAAAATCAGAGAGTCATGCCCTGCAAGCGTCTCCCTATTGGCCACCTTCCTCGACACCGAGGCAGAGTCGGGTGGCCTCGCTAGGAGCTCTAGTGTCATTATTTTTTGGTAGGGTAAATTCATAATTATATTATTACAGTAGATGGACAATCATATCACCAGTAGCTTTAGTGTTTTTTTTTAATGATAATTTGCAAGCTCAGCTACAGCTTCTATCCCATCCATTTAACGTTCATCAGCTTCTTGAAAATCCAAAATTCTGGAAAGATGATTATTTTGCAGTGCGGAGATAAAGTACCGAGTAATGTTCAGTTTCCCTCCTGACCTGACATTTCAGTTTGGCAGCTCACCTGTGAGAAGCTCTACAAGGACAACTCCAAAGCTATAGACATCACTTTGTCATAAGATACTAAGGATCCAGCTAGCTAAAAGTGGCTTATATTTCTTTGACTATGATGGTTTGGCCTGAAGAAATCAGTGGTGAAGCTCCAAAATCTGCAATCTTTGCCGTATAATTGTTGTCTGAAAGCATGCTCACCGACTTGACATCTCCATGAACAACAGGAGGGTCTGCTAGAGAAAGCAGATAATCAAGCGCAAGGGTAATCTCCGATGCTATCCTTAGACAATTGCCCCAGGAAGCTAGGAAATGCAACTTTTTGTCATGGATGTTCTTGAAAAGATAATTTCCATTTGAAATGAACTCGTAAACTAGTAATGGCATTTTAGTCTCCGAACACAGGCCAAAAAGCTTGACCACATTCTTGTGATTGACCAACAAAACAAGGCTAATTTCCTTTTGAAATTCCTCGTTCATCTAAGCCTTGTCTGCCCCTTTAAACTTATTGACTGCAACCAAGGTCTTTTCAGCTAAAACTCCCTAGAAAACAGAACCAAAACCACCTTCCCAAATTTCTGATCATCAAAATAATTGTTGGTTGCTTTTGCCTCACCGAAAATCCTTGCTCGCTGATGCTTTAAGCCATTCCCTCGTTCCCTCTGAAGTTTTTATCCTCACTTTTTTTCTTTTCCTGCACATCATGTAGAATTGTAGACAAATGATTACAAGGAAAATTGTTGCTCCAATAGCTGCAAAAAAATGTCAACGAAAGATGTGTGTAACTTACAAAACGAACCAATGGAAAGGATACATTTACTAACTTTTTGCTAAGTGATGAGCATTTGGATCTCCTCAGGAACCTGAGAAGAATCAAATCCAATTATTTTCTGTTCTATTGTTTTACAGTTAAGAGTTTCCAAAGTAGTGATAGGCCCGTTAATGTTACTTACAAGCCGATCACCAATAATGCGCTCAATTTGATAGTAGACCTATGGACTCAGAGAAGGCCTTTAGGTCCATGATGGTGGTTATGTAGCCGAAAGGACAAGCAATGAATTGATTGAAGAACAAATACAGGCCTTTTATTTGTAGATAAGCAACCACGAAAGTTATGTAGTGCTTCCATGATGGTGGTTGTCTCTGATGTGGTACTCTTTGGGTGTTTTGATTTTGAGAATTACATGTGTGAGAGATATAGATAAAGAGAGAGCTTTTTTTTATTAAAAACAGAAAGAAAGAAAGAAAGAAAAAACCATTACTTTATTAAAATAATTAAGTGTAACCCCTTTTTTAAAAATTTTTTTTTGCAAATCATGTGCTTCCACGTGTCTCATTTAAGTTATTTTTTAGGAAGGAACCATGGAAACGATGTTGGCTTTATATTACATCAATTTATTATATTTGATAAATTAATAATTCTGATTAAATAATATTTTTATTCCTGAAGGTTAAACAATATCTTA
>Ga0325403_1007131_pt1 | contig 10683 bp, 4 predicted proteins | sample PopdelMetagenome_19_FD_205665 | JGI IMG/M metagenome (GOLD analysis project Ga0325403, IMG submission 205665) | Populus deltoides microbial communities from Bellville, Georgia, United States - Xylem-PdKOR-R4 | ecosystem: Host-associated > Plants > Phyllosphere > Stem > Wood/Secondary xylem...
AAAATCAAATCAAACAAGTTTTCAATTTTATTTTTTTTTAAAAAAAAGAAACATAAAAGGAAAACTATAGCAAACGGCCTCTAAGCTGCGAATCAAGAGATTGTCAATCAAAGGACTGATTCCAACATTGTAAAAATAGAATAAAATGGACTGTATGCTGAGATGGAAATTTTATAACATGATCAATGATAGTCTCGATCATGGGAGAATGGAGAGGAGGAACAATGAGAAAGGAAAGGAAACAAGTGTAATAAAATCAGGTAAAATCCTTTTTGGCGTTTTGTAGCACTAAAACCCATCCCTACCATGCACATAACCAAGTAACTGCTGTCACAACTCGAGTACACTTGTCAACGTATCGGAACACAACAAAAGATCCCTTCTTTCTACCGGATTTTCTTTTCTTTTTTTTTTTCTTTTCCGAGTTTCTTAAGTTTGACCGCGTCGTTTTGCAAAAAAGTCAACATGAAGGTTTCAAATTTATAGTTCTGGTTCCCTGGCTTTGACCACCCACTGCCGATTACTTCAAACTTCAATCTCATATAAACTAGTTTTTGTTTTTGTTTTTATGTTTTAAAAATATTTTTTAAAAGTATTATTTTTTAATTTAAAGTAATATTTTTTAGATATTTTTAAATTATTTTTATACGCTAATATAGAAAATAAACTTTAAAAATAAAAAAATATTATTATAATATATTTTTAATTAAAAAAAATCACTATTACAATAAATTCCTGTTATCAGGTTAATTGAGTCAGTAGGGTTATTCAAGAATCAAAACCTTGGTAATTATGAAGCTTAAATCAGTTGGTAATTTTTTCTTATGTTAATAATCCAGGGAATTTCAAACTCAAAACTCCTCAGAGAGCTCATCGGCTTCTACAGAACTGTCCAATAATCCAACGGCTTGACGGCCTCTGCAGTCTATACATGACAATAGAAATATGTGATTACTTACCATTTATAAATGCAGAAATCCCATAACCTATAAACATCAATACATCAGACAAATGATGATAATATTAATTTTAATTTTAATTTCCCAACACCTTAACGCACATTGGGATAGCACAACGTGAGCCACCCCAGGCATGACCAGAGATGAAACTCTGCACCTCGGCTGAGGAGGAGAACAAGTCAGGTAGACAGATGCTCAACACAAATATTGCTGAATATTAAAGCTGTCTAGTTTATGATTTAGAGAACAACCACGCTTTATAAGATTCAGCAAAAATAGAAGGTAAGGAAACTGACATTTCAGTGCATGCCATCAACTTAATCAGATAGGTTGGAGTATAACCAGTTCAGTCAATTATAAACGCACTGAACTGGAGCACTAAAACAGTGAATATATACAGAGGCTGATGCGATATGGATGCATGCATATGTGTATATATTAAAGTTCATTTGGAGCTTTGTACTTGAGAAATAAACACACCAGAACACAAGCTCTTGGCTGGAAGAGGAAAGGTATTATTCAACATCACCCCTGTCCAGGACAAGAGAGTTATCATTATCTTGTCCAATGATGAAAGGGAGGAATTGAGTATATTATTAACATCATGACACATTACAACAAACTAAAACTGTAATTTTATTCATCTGTGCAAGCTGTTGATTTTCTCACCTTTGCAAAGCTCTTATGGTAACCAAACATACAAATGACAATCAGACTATGAAGGAAGAAAACGACACAAAGCCATGAAACAAATTAAAAATAAAAGGCAAAGTTATCAGCACCTCCTAAAACTGTATCTATGGATCTAAATTAAAACCCAAATTCATCCCAAAAGGGAAGGCAGCGATTACCAGATGTCCAGATTCACATCTCCTCAACAAAGCCATGATCCAACAGCGCAGATTGATACGCTACACGTAGTTGGTGACCGATGTGCACATCAGCATCCCATCTCATCACAGCAAAATTTGCACTTCCATATATTACTCAATGTTGGTGATATAGGTGTGCACGTCAGCATCCCATCACAGCACAATTGTACACAAAGCTCCCCGAAGGCTTACTAGCAAGCAGGTCCCACTTTGGAGGACCATCACCTGGAGCCCATGAGTGCAGCTCAATCATCCCTCCACCTAGAGCCCTCGGTCCACCTATAACAATAAGTTGATCTCCACATGCCCTAAATGCCAGGCCCCAACCATTCATCGAAACTGCTTGTTCAGGTAACCTCCCAAGTGTAATCCACACATTGTTTTTTTTGTTATATTTCCTCACCTCCTTTTGTGCATAATCAGCAGCATAGAGCTCATTATTCACAACTGCAACTAAGGGAGGTGCCCCAGCTGCAGCAGGTGTTTCTGTGACCACAGCCCCTCCATTTTGAGCAGGCAGCATATCAGGTATCTCATGCCACGTTCTTGTTTTCAAATCATATGCCTCCCCACATGTCAGCATCTTTGAATTGCCAGCTCCAATTCCACCAATAACATAAAACTTGCCATCCATAAATAGTCCAGAACACATTTTCCTAGCTTTATTCATGTTTGGAATAGCAACCCACATGCCAGTTTCTGAATTGTATAGCTCTGCTGAGTTCAAAACATTGCCACGTGGATCACAACCACCAGCAAGTATCGCAATTTCCCCCAGACTGGAAGATCCAAACAAGCACCTGGGTGTGTTCATCTTCATGCCAGATGTCCATGTGTTTGTTAAAATGCTATATCTATAAATAACATGGGACTCTATTCCCTTTCCAAAAACTAGAAGATCTGTACCAACAGCCAGCGATTCCTTGTCCGAACACATGAAACATTCATTTGATTTAATTCTTGGCAAATGCAACCATCGACGACGAATAGGATCATAGGCCTCCCATTCAAGGAGATTGCAAGAGAAATATACCCATCGCTCGACAATTCCTGCTTCCCGCCTCAGCTTATACAGCTGACCACTCTGAACTAGAGAATGGAAGCTTTTATTGAGTAAAGCAATGGCACCATAATCAGACCTTGAGCAGTGGAGGAGACAGCTTATTGATAAGTCTTGACCAAGTTGGTTAATGAGTGAACTCGAATCTGATTGATTATCTACTTGATGGTGGTTTTCTAGTTGATTAGTTTGTGCAATTGAAAGAGCATGCAGACAATCAGCTTGATACTGATTATCTGGTTGATCAGTATGCACAATGGAATGAACATGCAGAGCCTCCATCTTTTCCTGTCTCTCATGGCCCTCCAGCACCTTTGCTGCCTTTCTTGAGGCAACATCTTCCCCATCTTCTACTGGCCGCTTGTTTGAGAGCTCAACAGCGCAGCAAGCATTATAAATCCACGTGTTCTCTTCCTCACATGATGCTGGTAATTCTCTTGGGACAGGATAAGATGAAGCTTCCAACATGGTGCTGGGGTTGAAAGAATTAAAGAAACAAAAGCTTACCAGCAGACTCCCTTGTAATAATAAATTGCAAAAACAGTCAAACAAGAAAGGAAAATCAATTAGTCATGAAATCTATTGAAAAATAACGCATGCAATCAAGAAATATACAGCCAAGCCAAAAAAAATAAAATAAAATAAATTGGAAACAAAAACCCAGATCTTTGCAGCATTTTGAAATGAATGCAAAACCTAACAGACACAGAATGATGCATGTTATAGTAACAACTTTTTTTTTTAATCTAGAAACACTAAATTCAGGCATGACAAAACAATCTAGTAAAAGATTACATTTCACCAATCAAAAAAAAGCTACAAGTTACAGAAATAAATAAGACAGTGAAAGCAGCTATGCATGAGAAATGACAGGAAACCAATCTGATCTCTGAGCTCAAAAAACCACAGTAATTCAAGAATTAAGCACACATATCCGACTACAATCCAATTCCTTAATAAATTTTCCTTTAAAAAAAAAAAAAGGATCTGCTGAGAAGACTAATCCATGCCAATCTATAACAAAATGCTATCCATATAAGAAATGATTTAGAAAACAAAAAACAACATTAGCAAATTGTGCTACCATAAATGTTTGCAGCAATCATTAAAAAGAGACAAAGAAAGACACTCACACAAATTCGGCAACAAAGTTTTGAGCTTTCGCTGCAATTCAATGGTATGTGAGAATCAAAATCCAATTGCTATTTTCTTCCGTTAGATTCACCCCCTCCCCCCTCCCCCCCCTCTCTCTCTCTTGTTTTTCGGGTTCTATTAGCAGACAGCCGAGAGAGTAACAAAATGTGTTGAATGGTAACGTTGATTTAATGTTGGAGGCTTTTATATATTTACATCACAAAAATATATATAATAACATTTACTTTTCCGACGCGGCCTATATACTGTGACACAGATCCTTGTGGTATATATATTGGCGCCGCGCGATGCCACATTTTCCTTTATAAAGCTATTTAATTAATAATGATAATTACAATTAAAATAAGTAATGGTAAGAATAATAATTATTTAAAAATAAAAAAAAGATGTTAGAGTGAAAAAACCTCATTTATTGATATCTACATTAGATGGGATTTTTGCGTCTTGGGTATATTAATTTCAGTTGAATAATTTTTAATACAGATGTGTTTAAGAAAAAAGACCTTGTGCAAAAGTCATTAAATTTAATTTTTTATCATTGATTTTGAAATTATTAAACATCAAATAAAATATTTATAACCTTTACTTTTTATTTCTTTATCATAATATTGTTTTTTTTTTGTCAAGTGTCATATAATATGATAATTAAAATAATTATTTACATTAAGTTTTTTTAAATAAAAAAATCAATCAGATTTTATAAAATTAAAGGCAAGATTGAAAACTCTAATTAAATGTCTTTGAAATCTCATATTCTGAAACCCTTTGATAAAATTCATAAAATTAATAAGAGAAATATCATTTTAAATGTGTAAAGTGAATATTTAAATTATAGGGATGAGGATAAACTTGGGAACTTGAAATAAAATGCCCTTGAGTTATGTAAACCCTTGGTTAAAATCCATGAAGATAGTAAAGTATATATTATGTTAAGATAGTAAATTGAATATAGAATTAAAAAAAAATTGTTTTAGATTTTGGAAATTTGAAATAAAATATTCATGTGTTAATTTAAAAATAAAAATATGAAAAATGGTAGAAAAGTAAAAATAAAAGAAAAGCATATAAAAACCAAATGAAAGAGATAAAACAGAAAAGCAAGTTTTGGGATATAATGTAATGAAATTCGATGTAGTTAATTTAAACTTGGTATTAAAATGCGTTTGGACCTAGAAAATATTACTCAGCGAACATAAAACGTACAATGTAAACCTCTAATCCAAAAATTAATAAACTAATGCTAAATATGGAGAATGTTTATAAATTTGAGGCGAGAATATTTAAAAAAGTATTTTAGAATTTTTAAATAAATTAATATATGGTTTTATGCGTGAATGACCTTGACCTTCAATATAAATCTTACATACAATTGCGTAGTTTTTAACTTGAAAAGAGATAAAATTTGAGGAGAATTTGTATTATAAGTAGGGATGAAAGCATCTAATAGAGTAGTTTGGAAATCATGATGGTTTAGGCAATAAAATAGTACCTAAATTCGAATTGTAGCATAAAAAGTATATATTGTCTAGCTTTTCGCTATTCAACATAATTCTCAATTCAACTATCGGATCGGACCAATATTTTACAAGGAGTATCCTTACATATTATTCTATCTTAAGTTAAAATTTGAAGTCGATTTGTGTTTAGAAAGATTATACAAATTATCAATATTCAGGAGAACTATCTAGAAGTTAACAATGATGCATAAAGTAGGGATTTTTTCGTAAGAAAATAAAAAAAGACCCACCTTCTTCTTTATAAATATGGACGACAACCATTTTAGAAGGAGGAAAGCTCCCTTCTTTATTTTTCTTGAATTTTCCTTATAGTTGTGAGGGAATTTAGGAGTTTTGATGGTTTTAGCATGGATTAAAGGGAGAAAAACACTTAAATACATGATAAAAAAGAGATATAAAAAAGGAAAGTTAGAGAGAGAAGCTAAAGGAATCAAAAAAGAAAGAAGGAGGCTTGGAAAAATTTTGACCGAAAGGTGTTCGGAGTTCATATAAATGACTAGTAAGCTGCTTAGAACTCATTTATGTAAGTTTGAGTAAGTTTTAAATAGTTTTGAACAATTCATGAATCTTTAGGGTTAGAGTTCTTGATAAGATTTTGAGGAAAATATAAAATTACTTATGATTGAATTAATTGAGTTGGAATAGGTTATAATGGATGCTAAATCATAAAATAATTAAGAACAAATCATTGTGACAAGTAGGATTCTATAGGCCGACCAAAAAGGAAATTGTTTTGGAGTGTTTAGATTATACAATTCATGTAATTGTGTTGTGTTATTGTGTAAAGTGATTACAAATGGATTAAGTTAATTTATCAAAATGATAATGAAGTTTTTAGGTTTGTGAGAATAAGGATTTTTAAAGAAATAATTGAATTAAAAATATAGTTAATTGTACTTGTTTTTACATGGTATACATGATGAAGAATCTAGTTTAAACTATGAAGATTTAAGAAACATTTCAAGAGAAAATGGAAGTTTTGAGGCTGGCTATAAGTAGAGTCAAGGAAAATTAACAAGTAAAGATAACGTGATATGAATTATGTTTAGTTTAAATGTTAAGAGAGTTAGTATGAGTTAAAAGAAACAAATTGAATTATACCTATATTGAAAAATAGATTTGTGTTTTGGGATTTAGAAGTATAAGTGAAAGTTGTGATGAATATATGGATAATAGATTGTAAATTGGACATGGAATTAAGGTTTTAAAGAACAAAAAGTAAAAGGAAATGATTTATAAAAATTAATGGAAGTTAGAATTTTATTTTTGAAAATATGAATTGTAGTAAATATGTTGATATAAGTTATTCGTATAGAAAATGAAGAAAATCCTAACATAAATAGGTGGAAGAAAAGATGATAGTATGTAAGGGTGAGGAATTAGATAATTTAATTGGGTAAGAATATCATTATGAAAAATTAAGAATTAGGAGAAATATAAAAGGAAAATTGTGAGGTGGTTGCAATTGTTAAGGATATAGGAGTAATGGTTGAAAGCGGTAAACCTAAGTACTTATATGCATGACAAACTGAAGAGAAAATAAATTTATGAGTAGTGTGATGAAATTATGTAACATGAATGTTGATGTATGATGAGATAAAAAAATATATTGATAATGATACCTTTTTTAAAATAAAAAGAGGCACCACAAGTGGCATTTTCTATAACTAGAGGAGCATGTTTAACTAGAGGTACAAATAGTGCTCAACACCTTATTCTAATTTAAATTTTAATTAGTCCTGTTGATACAAAATTCTTTTATTGTAAATGACTGAGTTTTGAATGTTTGGAAGAAAAAAAATTAAAGAATTGGAAGAATTTATTGGCATCTATAAAGGATCTTTGAATTGATTGGCAACCAGATAGGTTTGTTGGATTATTGGAATTCATGAAAGGATAGCTGAATTGATTGGTAATCAAATGGGTTAGCTGGAGTTTTGGCATCCAAATGAGGTAGTCGGGTTATTGGTAACCAAATGAGTTTGCTAGATTTATTGGCATTCATCAAGGGATGGTTGGGTTATTAGTAATCAAAAGGGTTAATTGGTTTTATTAGCATCCGTGAGGGATAACCAGAATGATTGGAATTCAAGAGGGATAGCTAGGGTTATGAATATCTGTATTGGATAACTGAGATTAATTGACGTAGTTGATGATGGTTAGAATGCTTAAGTTGTTGAATCAAAGAAACAATTGAATCTCTTTTAAGAATGAGAATAAGAGACTCTTGTTGATATGTTACTTATATTTTAATTCTTGTAATGGTATTCACGCATTTATAATGCTAATTACTTGATTCCAAGTTCATCTCATTACATATATAAGTAATAGATCATTGGTAAAATATCTTTGATAGATAAGTGATGATCCCTTGGAAGGGGTATATTACTGATTTGAATCTTATAACATGCAAGCGCGCGCGTGCCCACACACACATATATATTAAATAATTTTATTTTGATGTGTAAACGAACTGTAACTTAAGTATTTAACTGTTCATTATGTTTATTGTTAATATGGAATTGATTTGAAAAGTGAAAGATTCATCATGGATGAATGTTGATAAGGTAGCCATGAGGTTGCTATAGTGTTATATGAGGATATGGTTTAAGATGTCAGGATTAGAATTGTGCATTGATTTGTGTGTCAATTATAAGCATCGCCAAATATGGAAATGACCCATTTTAAAGGGAAATTTTTGTTGAGATTGTAGTAGACTAAATAAGGATGATTTCAAAGATTAAAGAGGAAGGAAATGCATGTAAATATGACAATAAGTAATATGAGAATTGTGAAGATAAGAGAAAGTGATAAATTCATAGGATTTGATAACTAAAAGATGATATACGACTATATATGATTTTGTACTAGAAGAAACACTGGAACATGTTGTTAATAAATAAAATAAATAATGATTACAAAAAGTATATGAATGTCAAAGGGTACAAGGAAATGATTTTTTAAAAGAAAAATATATGGATGAACCAAATAGTACAAATTAATAATAAGAAAGAATGGAAAATAATATGGGTAATGTTGAAATGATAATTTATATGTAAGGACTAGAAATGATATGGATAAGTTATGTGAGACATTAAGCATGTTGAAATGATTTCAAGAAAGATTAACTGATTGAAAACAATAAAATGGGTAAAAAAGATAATTGAATAAATATTAAAAAATTAAAACAAAAGGAAATGGACATTAAAGAAAAAAGGATAGAAGTAATGATCATAGATATTAAACGGTAACGGTGAGGAATTGTTGAAAAATGAAGCAATTAAATGAGTTGTGAAAGATGATATTGAAAAATATAAATAAGGATGGAAGTTGGAAGATGAAATGCATTACATATGTTATTATATAAAATAGTTGTGTGAGTTAAGTGTGAATGTAGAATGAAATATGGAATAAATTAAATGTGTTTTTAAGAAGGAACAATTAAAGGGTTCAATAAAGAAAATTGAGGTTTAAATCTACCGTGTTAGGAATAAGATATTGTATAAATTAAATTGTGTTAGTGAAATGATGAAACATATGACACGAATATAACTTGTATGAGAATATGATAGGAAAATGATATAATGGAATAAAAAAGAGAATTCAACCGAGGTTGATGAGTATGTATTAAATTAGAAAATGATATCGATTTGAAATAATTAAAGAAGATTAATAAGAATGGTATCTCTTGCATAGGTGTTGAATATTAATAACTAAAATAACTCAAATGTTTATTATATTTTTTATGATTTAATATGTTTTTTCAAGTAAATGTCTTTAAAAATTGAAGATATAAATGAAGTGCTATTAAATTATTTGATTTTCCATCTTAAAAGTTATTAATAAAGTTCGAGGAAAAATGTATAATTTATGGTTGAGGTAAAGGGCGAAGAAGAAAGGCTATTTATTGATAAAGGGAACAATGTGAATGAAAGTTATGGTATTAATGAAAAATTTCATAAAAGAAATATTTAAGGTTTTGTCATTTATAGAGTTGATTTAAGCATTTTGGTGATGAATATGTTTGAATTTCACTATTGTGGTTATCATTTCTTAAGTTAGTGGAAGATCTGGTGATGAGATTTATGGATATCAAAGATATAGATCTAAATTAATTATGTATTACAAGTATTTGTCCATTGATTACCTTAGTTCTTTCTGGGAGGAACCTTAAACTACTTAACCTTCCATGTCAAAGGGATTCATGTATTTCGAATGAATACTTTAAGTATAATATATATGTATATCACTAAAAAAAGTAATGTAAATGTATAATTGTGTAAGAATGAATTATGTATTATTGTATTGGTTGATGAAGTTGTCGATAGATGAGTGGGGATCATTCTTATAAAAAAGAAATCTACTCAAATTGTTACTTATTCGATTGCTAATTCAAAAAGAAAAGTGTTTGAAATATATTGCGTTACATACACTTGAATATTTGAAATTTTTTTTTATTGAATCTTACATAAAATGTAAATATCTTATATGTAGGAATGTATTTGATTCCTATAGGAAACATTTTGAGGTTATAATATTATGACTACAAAGTTCTTTATAAAATAAACTTTGGTCTTATTTTAAACTTTTTGTCACTATAAATATTTATAATTATAAATATCTACATCACCCAAAATATATACAAAATAATATTTTTTTTATTTTATAAAAAATAAATTAATTATGGAGAATAAAAAAAATTAAAATAATAATAATTATAGAGACATGCTATGCTAAGCCTAAGTGTTAAAATGCTGGGGACAACAAGTTAGCTAATAAATAAGCACCTAGGCTATGAAAGCCTAGCTTAAGATTTTAAAAATCATTTTAAAAAGAAAAAAAACAGACATGGACAAAACAACATGTGTCCCAAATATATGAGTTGTCCTCTTTTCTAATAACCTTTAGGTTATAAAAACAAATAATAAAAAATTGATAAATTTACCCTTAAAAAATCTAATTTTATTCATTTTTGCATTTTTTTTATGCTTTAATCTAGTGAAGGCTTATTTGAAACTAGTTATCCTCCACAATCATCATATCCTAGTTGCTATAAATCTATTTATCTTGTGTAGTGTCTGTTTAGGTTTAAGAGACATCAAAATAAAAAATAATCAGGG
>Ga0325403_1007134_pt1 | contig 10682 bp, 5 predicted proteins | sample PopdelMetagenome_19_FD_205665 | JGI IMG/M metagenome (GOLD analysis project Ga0325403, IMG submission 205665) | Populus deltoides microbial communities from Bellville, Georgia, United States - Xylem-PdKOR-R4 | ecosystem: Host-associated > Plants > Phyllosphere > Stem > Wood/Secondary xylem...
AATCAAGTTATAGTCCCCTCTAGAAGTTAGAAAGGAGAAATTTAGATGTATTTGTATTCGAGAAGTGCAAAGAGTTAAGACATGAAACCAAACGCTTCTATTATATTAGAGCATTGTGCTAAACCACAAACAAAATGCTCATAGGCTCACTTCGCTTTTCTCTACTCTTTCTGCCTATTATACAAAAATAATACAGAACTCATCTTACTGCATAAATGGAGCAATCTACAAAAAAGAAGCCAGGTGACCTATTTATACTTCTTTCAGTGGAATGCAAAAGCAACCTTTCTAGGATTGGTTCTAGCTATGAAGCAATTCGTCAATGCCTTAGTCAAAGATGGATGTGACTTGGTTGGATAAACTTTCAGTTGCTTGGCTTGCTGAAGGCTCGCTTTAGATAGCAAATTCAGGTTTGCTTCTTCGATTATAGAGTCAGTTATTGACTCTTGACATGTGAAGCGAAACTTGTGATCACGTAGTCATGCAACCCACAATTAAGATTGAGATCTTATCCCGGAAAATCAAAAAAGATCTGATAAGAGTGTGACGAAATGAAAACATGTCCCAAGACACCAGCACTATTGAAATAAAGTCGCATGATGCCAGTTAATCTTTGATAAGTCAAATTCAATTCGTTTAAAAACCGAAGAATGCAAGAATCTCTCTCACATTAAAACTAAAAAGTTTAAAAGTATTATTCATCAAAGGTGCTGAAATTTAGGCTTAACACGTGTTTAAATAGTTCTGAGAAATTAACCCTAATGGATCTACCCTTATGGACTGAATTGACCCACTTACAAAAACTGACCCAAAACCTTTACTAGTAAGCTCAAACCCTAATCCAGACAAGCTTTGAATCTTAGCTAAAATCCAAAGTATTAATTAAGCTCAAACATAGAAATAATAATGGAAACAAGTCTGGATAGTAGCTTGTTGATGCTGCATATAATAGAAAGAAAAAATATATATATCTTAATTCTCTAGCTTAAATAACCCTTGGCCGATATCCACCTTCCTAGATACTCTAGGATCGCTTAGCCAACTTTTAAAGTCATTTAGATGCTAGAAAATCTTATATGAATAGGAATTTAATTGTTGCAATCTTCTTTCCTTGTAGGACTAGGATTTTCCTTCAAAGCATGAAAAACAATCTTAGAAATTAATTCCCCTTGTAGTCGCCCATCATTTTCCTTTCTTAATTAGGAGAATCAAATCTTTAGCATTAAATAATCCTTCCAAGTCTAGGATTCAGATCTGACAGCCCATTTAATTTCCTTGCATGACTATGAAGCTTCCTCCTTTGTTGCTAAATATTCTCCTAAATAATAGGGACAATAATGGAAGAATTTCCCTTTCAATTTTAGAAGAATATTTTGTTGATCCTTACAAGAAAAGGATCTCAATATCTTAATTAGCCCAGGATAACTTTGGATCTCATATGACCCAAACCCATACTCATTAATATTAACCCAAATTAAACCTGATACAAGCTCCAACAAGCCTACTTTGCTGCCCAAATTAGACCCATACATGGGCTGACCTGATTTGGACGAATGAACCATCAAAGAGATTGGACCGACCTCATCATCATGCACAAACCAAGGCTGGCTAAAACTATCCCATCCCAAAACCCCACCCATCATGGTCGAATGGAATACAAGCTAAATTCCAAGGAAAAACACAATATTGGCTGAATGGCCTCCCCATCAAACCCAAGCGCAAAACTGAAGATCCGTCATGAGAAATCCATGGCCAAACCAAATCAGACCTGATACAAGCTCCCAACAAGCCTACTTTGCTGCCCAAATTAGACTCATACATGGGCTGACCTGATTTGGACAAATGAACCATCAAAGAGATTGGACCGAATTCATCATCATGCACCAACCAAGGCTGGCTAAAACTATCCCATCCCAAAACCCCACCCATCATGGTCGAATGGAATACAAGCTAAATTCCAAGGAAAAACACAATATTGGCTGAATGGCCTCCCCATCAAACCCAAGCGCAAAACTGAAGACCCGTCATGAGAAATCCATGGCCAAACCAAATCAGACCTGATACAAGCTCCCAATAAGCCTACTTTGCTGCCCAAATTAGACTCATACATGGGCTGACCTGATTTGGACGAATGAACCATCAAAGAGATTGGACCGAATTCATCATCATGCACAAACCAAGGCTGGCTAAAACTATCCCATCCCAAAAACCCACCCATCATGGTCGAATGGAATACAAGCTAAATTCCAAGGAAAAACACAATATTGGCCGAATGGCCTCCCCATCAAACCCAAGCGCAAAACTGAAGACCTGTCATGAGAAATCCATTGAAAAAAACCACTTCTGGAGTTGACAAACAAGGATTAGGCATTATGGAAGATTTAATTAGTGCAGACTTTGCTAGTAAGGGACCAACATTCAGCATGGTGGAGATCACACTCATGTACCATTAAAGGAACTAATATGTTCACAGAAGGCCCCAACCATACCAAACTTTGCAGAGTTTCAATTGCCATTAGTGCAAGAACCGAGTCAATGTCAAGGGAAAGTGTTGATAATCAAAACCAACTCTACAAAGAGAAGAAACCAACTTCAACTATAAGCGGTTCTCTAGACTAAGCCATGCTAGCATACACAACCAACCATGAAGCTGAAAATTAACTAGTTCAAAGAGACCCCTTTCACTAAGAACTGTACAAAATATTCACATCCAGTGGTGCCTCAGAAATCAACATTAAGAAGTGACCATAAGTCTTGACCAACACTAGTACAAATAAGGATCTTTGGCTTGTTTGTGTGTGTTTCATATCTAAGTACTCTGGATATGTGATGGATGAGTATGTGCTATGTGTGTTATAGGTGAGAATTGGAGATATAGCCTAGTAAGTTTATGAGTAGACACAAGCCATGGGTACTCTTTGAGAGAAATTTTTTGGGTGTGGTCCTTGCCATCTTTTCATAGATTTTAAACTAGCTTAGATTCTAAAAGATAAAGAAAAGTTTTCTTATCTCTCAACTTTGCATACTCACATATGTCTACACAATAATTCAACAACAATGGCATATTAATGCTAATAAAGTTGGTGCACAGAATAAGGTACCTACAAACAACAGGGCAACAAGGAATGCCAGCCAAGGTAATTGAAAAATAGATACAGAAGATGCCTCTTGCTCTTCACCTCCAGCACCAACTCCTGCAAATACAAAACAAACAGCAAGGCTTAGTTTGCCACATAAATAAGATGTTGGATCACAAAGTATATATGGATATCAAACAGTTTTGGAGAATTGAATTTTCATAACCAATTAATATATTTTTATGTCAATAGTTTAGCTCAATACAACAAAACTTTATACTTGTCAGATAATGAAAAACAAGGGTTAAAGGTAAGACCTATTCCAAATGAGACACCTTTTTGGAATATATATTCATCCACAGAAGGAATGCACAGCATAGTTTAAAACAAAAATGTAATAATACACTCTTACTTTTGAGCCATAACTATCATGTCAACATTCTGAAATACGAGTATAACAATGAAATAAAAACCAATCCATGAAGCAACCAAGAAGAATTTACATACCTATTGTACCAATACCAGCCAAAGTGATTCCTATCCAATCAATGACATTCATGACTTCCTTTAGGTAAAAATGGGAAAAGACAGAAAGAATAGCAAGTCCACAACCAGAAACTGGTTGGATGACAGATACCTGACAGAAACAGTCAAGATCACTTTGATGAAGAGTACACAAATGACACAAAATAAATTGCATTAACCAAATAGAAGTTCACAAACAAATAAAAGAGCTCAATTTTTACTTGAGTTTGGTAGAAGAAGAGGGCAAACGAATTCTTCAGATCATTCTCAACAAGAAGACTCTCAGTCTCTTTCTATTTTTCTTTGCATGTATATGTTGAAAATGCAGTCTCAAAGTTTATATTGTTCAAAAATGTCAACCTACTATTTTCTTTTCCAAAAAAAAAAATTCCAATCAAGCACAATAATCTAAAAGAAATCGGGAACACAAATGAATTCACTCACGGGAGCTTGAGATAATGCTCTCAACATCAACAATGCACCACATATATCGATAAGAAAGCCAATGATCCAAGCTTTATTAGCAGCATATGCCCTTATCACCTGAGAAGTTACACACATAAAATAAATAAAAATACGCAACAACCCACTTCCTTCACATGCATAGTTCGGTTGCACGGATTCTAATAAGCAGAGAATTGAGAGAAATCCCATAAACCCAGAATCAAAAACCGAAAGATTGACAATGGGAATCAAGAATCAAAGCAACATGCATGCACTTGTTAGCATAAAGATCAATTCTTGAAATTGAAACAATAACAGAATTCCAAATTCAGGGCTCGAATTCTTTCCACGATCTTGAAAATTAAAAAATAAATAATATATTGTATTGGTTGTTAAATTGTTGAGCAATACAAAAGTGATAAAATGAAACAAAAAGAAAACCAAAGGAGGCAGAGAAAAGAAAGAAAAAGAAAGTGGGTAAAAGATGCATGCCTTTAGTTTGAAAGAGAGGGGAGGCAGAATGAGAGTGCCCTTCTTTTGAAGAACTTTGCCGATGTTATTACCGGCGGTGGCTGCCAGCGTTAAACAGATCGATTCCCACATTTCTTTTGCTCTCTCTCTCTCTCTCTCTCTCTGTAAAATTCTGAAAGGCAGGGAAGCTAAAAGATCTCTTCTTTTGCTGTTTTAAGGTGGTGCTGTCTAATAAATATTTGTTTTTCCTTTCCTTTTATGGTGGCTTTGAATTTTGATTTGTTTCGTTGTTTTCTTTACTTGACCTGCTGTTGTCTGTCTAGAAATGATTGTGGTAGTGGTAAATATTTTGTTTGAAATTATGACAGTGGTGGTAATTTAAAATATTTTTTATTATTAAAATAATTATTTTTAAAAGGTTATTTTTTATATTAGTATATTAAAAAAAATTAAAAATATAAAAAAATTATTTTAAATAAAAAAGAAATTTTTAAATTTAAAAAAACACAGTGCAATGTTGCAAACACATTTCACTGTTATCAAACTGGTGGATCAACCTGTCATTCAGCTGACCATTCAACCTGATATATTACTTGATTTTAGTTTCATCTCAAAATAATTAATTTCATAAATTCTATTCCATTTTTTTAATTTAGATTAAACAATGCTGCCTCTCCATCCAGGAATTGCCGGGTGTTTGCATACATACACATAATTTTTAATAACTTGGGATGCAATTCGATGAAATTAACTTTTAAAATATGTTAAGAGGTTAAAATGAGTTTTCCTAAAATAAATAAATGCTACACCTTTCGTTTCATTTTTGGATAGTGGCACGGAGCGAGCTAATTATTTTTATAAAATATATTAAAAAATTTAAAATTCAAGAATATTAGATTTGTTTATAAAAAAAAAATTAAAGATTCTTGAATCTGACTACAACTTCATATTCAATAATAATATTTATAACATTAATAATAATATATAATTTATTTAACCCAAGTTTATATATTTTTTAATCTATCAAAAACAATTATAGTTTTTCTTTCATAGTAATAATATTTTTTTCAAATATATTAATGATAATAATAATAATAATTTTTAAGTTTACCCTTGAAATCAAATCTATAGTTGTTTTTCAATATTAATTTTTTTCAAATTTATTAATTGTTATATTAATAATATTAATTATAATATAAATAATAATATTTTTAATATTAATAATAATATTAAACTTCACCAAATTTAAATGGATTTTCCTGCAACACCAGGTCCAAGAGTTTTAGACCCCTCATAAATGTCAGACACAGGCTTACCCCTTAAAAATCAAATCTATGTTTTTTTAATAATAATAAAATTTATTTCAAATTTAATAATATCAATAAATTTAATAATATTTATGATATTAATTAAACCTATGGCCTAAGTTTTTCTAGTTTTAATCCCTTCAAATAAAACTTATTGTTTTTCTTTGATAGTAATAATATTTTTCATCAAATTTAATTATAATAATAATAATAATAATAACAATAACAATAATAATTTTACCTTTCAAATCAAATCTATAGTTTTTTTTCAAAATTAATGATATATATTTTTAAAAAATTTGAATTATTATATTAATAATGTTAATTATAATACAAATAATAAAATTTATAATACAAATAATAATATTTTTAATATTGATAATATTAATTATAATAAAAATAACAATATTTCTAAGACAAATAATAATATTTTTAATATTAATAATAATAATAATAATAAACTTACTCAAGTTTAAGTGGATCTGGTTGTAATACCAGGTTCAAGAGCTTTGGATTCCTTTTCAATATCAGACCCAAAAGTCTTGGGTCTAATTGCAATCCAAATCCATTAGAGTTGGATTAGGATGCAAGATCTAATAATATTGGGTCCTGACACATACCCATTAGCCTAGGGTCTGGATGTCTGACCCAATTATCTTGGGTCAGGTAAGGCCACATGATCTAAAGGACTTGCTTTCCTACCACTACCAAGCAACTTAGATCTGGCATACCGTTCCAAATCCTAGAAACTTGGGTGTGAAATGGCATGTTAGACCCAAATTACTAATAATAATAATAATTTATTTTACCTTTCAAATCAAATCAAAAAAATTTTTATAGCAATAAATTTTATTTTAAATTTAATAATATTAATGAATTTAATAATATTTATGATATTAATAATAATATTAAACTTATGTATCCTAAGTTTATATAGTTTTTAATCCCTTTAAATAAAACTTGTTGTTTTTCTTCGATAATAATAATATTTTTTTAAAACTTTATTAATGATGATGATGATGATGATGATGATGATGATGATTTTATCTTCAAATCAAATTTAGGGTTGTTCTTTAAAATTAATGATATATTTTTAAAATTTTTTAATTATGATATTAATAATATTAATTATAATAAAATTTATAATACAAATAATAATATTTTAATATTGACTATATTAAGAATAATAAAAATAACAATATTTCTAAGACAAATAATAATATTTTTCATATTAATAATATTAATAATAAAAATAAAAATACAAATAAGAAAATTTATAATACAGATAATAATATTTTAATATTAAAAATATTAATTATAATAAAAATAACAATATTTATAATACAAATAATAATATTTATAATATTAATAATATTACTAATAATAAAATTAAAAATATTTTTAATACAAATAATAATATTTTAATAATAATAATAAACTTACCTAAGTTTAAGTGAGTCTAGCTGTAATATTAAGTCCAAGAGATTTGAGCTCCTTTTAAATGCTAGACCCAAAAATCTTGGGTCAAGCTACAATCTGAACCCATTAGAGTTGAGAGAGGATACAAGATCAAAAAGCATTGGGTCCTGACGCGAACACATTAGCCTAGGATCTAGACATCTGACCTAACTATCATGGGCCAGGTAGGGTTGCATGACCTAAAGGACTTGTCCCCTTGCCACTTCCAAGTAACTTGGTATGACATGCATTTCCAGATCGTATGTTACACCCAAGTTAATAATAATAATAATAATAATAATAATAATTGATTTTATTTTTAAAATCAAATCTATATTTTTTCGATAGTAATAATATTTATAATAATATTTAACTTGTTTGTCAAAGTTCTTATATTTTTTAATCTTCTTAAAAACAATTTATGGTTTTTCTTCGATTGTAATAATAAGTTTTTAAAATTTAATAATGATAATAACAATAACAATAATAGTAATAATAATTCTTAATTTTATCCTTCAAATCAAATCCATTATTGTTTTACAATATTAATAATATTTTTACAAATTTATTCAATATTATATTAATAATATTAGTTATAATCAAAATAATAATATTTAAAATAAAAAAATTCAATTGTAATAATATTTATTTTAATTTTAATAATATTAATAAATTTAATAATATTTAATTTGTCTGTCCAAGTTCTTATATTTTTTTAATCTTCTAAAAACATTAAGGTTTTTCTTCAATGGTAATAATAATTGTTTTTTAAATTTATTAATACTAACAACAACAACAACAACAACAACAACAACAACAACAACAATTCTTAATTTTACCCTTCAAATCAAATCTATTATTGTGCTTCTAAAAACAGTTTCAGTTTTTTCTTCGATGGTAATAATAAGTTTTTAAAATTTACTAATGATAATAACAATAATAATAATAGTAATAATAATTCTTAATTTTACCCTTCAAATCAAATATATTGTTGTTTTTCAATATTAATAATATTTTTTACAAATTTATTAATTATTATATTAATAATATTAATTACAATCAAAATAATAATATTTATTTTTATTTTAATAATATTAATAATATTAATAATAATATTTAACTTGTTTGCCCAAGTTTTTATATTCTAAAAAAAAATTATGATTTTTCTTTGATGGTAATAATAATTTTTTAAAAAAATTTATAATAATAATAATAATAATTATTATTATTATTATTATTATTATTATTATAATTATTATAATTATTATTATTATTAATTTTACCCTTCAAATCAAATCAATTATTATTTTTCAATATTAATAATATTGTTTTACAAATTTATTAATTATTATAATAATAACAATATTTATTATAATAAAAATAATGGTATTTTTAATATTAATAATATTAATTATAATGAAAATCATAATATTTATAAAAGAAATAATAATATTTTTAATATTAATACTTTTAATTATAATAAAATTAATAATATTTATAATAGAAATAATGATATCTATCATTTTAATAATAAAATTAAACTTTTCTGGTCTAAGTTTTTATAGTAATATTTTTTAAAAAAAAAATTATTAACGACAACGATAACAATAATAATAATAATAATTGTTATGATATTTTTTTTTATTTTTCTTCTCTGTAGGGTTTGCAGACCCAGCTGCATGGGCTTGCAACCTTTAAGGGGTCTATAGATCCTAGACGTGGGTTAGAAGAGATTCAGGCGTGCGGGTCTGCATTGAGCGCGCGGTTCATGATTATAACTTATGTTAACAACAAATCAAGTTCTTTTCATAGCATAAGTGTCAGTTATACCATACAGTTAGGACTATGAAAGTGTCAAGTATTTGTTGTACCAATATTACACAACATAAATTTAGATTAACCATTTAACAAGCAAAGCATTAAGAGTGAATAAGATAACAAATACAAAACATGTTAGGATCAAACATTAAAGTCCATGTTGAGTTTATACTATACTTATTCTTACACCATTAGTGTAACCTTTTCACCTTGACATAATAAACTTAGCTAAACATCATTTAATGAAAGAGAGAAACATAAATAAATAAGATAAGAATATAAATGAGATATAAGTTAACTAAGTAAAGGAAATGAAATGAAAAGCATAAACAAGATATTAATATAAACAAAACTTAAGCATTACAAAAATATAAAAAGAGAGTAAGAACATGATCTTGATCTGAAAACCAAGATGCCTAATTGCATGGCAAATGCCTCTTTTTATAGGTAAAAATTCAAATTATTGATTTGATGACTAATTGTTGAGTGGGTGGTCACATCTTGACTTGGTGACAATCCTTATCTTCTTGTCTGCCAAAAACGTCATTTCTAACATCAGAATTTGAACAGATTTTTGCATAAAAGTTCTAGGAAATTGTCTCAGCTTTCCAACAAAAAAAGAATCGGTGCATTTGGACTTCTAGAACTCGAGATATGGGCTAAACATTGAACAGTGTCTGGGCTGCAGGACAGATTCTGACTTCTCCTTTGTTGCAAGACCTAGACTTCCAAACAGCAGAATTGAGTCTTTCACTCCCATGAATGTTTTAGGCCTATGTCTTAGCTTTCTAGCCATATAAACCAAATTAAAATCCAAAATCTACAGCATCAGATATGACCTAATGACTGAACAATGTTCTAGTTTGGACTGAACCAACATCTCTTTTCTAAGCTTAACCCTCTTTTTGTCTTCTCAATTTCAGTAGTTAAAATCATCAATCAATCATTTGATTTATGTGATAGGCCTACATTTAAGATGAACATTTACCATAAATTAAAGGTATCTTATAGTATCAGACTTGTTATTATAAAACATGCTTTAGTTAAGGAGTTATTGATACTTCAAGTGCAAAATGATGATATAAAACCTTGATAAAAATGCACTTTTAAGTACTAATTATGCTGGCTAGAGACTTGCTTACCTGGGTCTGTAGCCAGGCACGCAGGTTTGGCCCTAGCGCCAAGGGCATGGCAGCCTCAGCGACAGGTGTCTGCAGCCCTACCAAAATTTGAACTAACCGTTTTCTTCCAAACCATCACTTCCATGCTAAATGCATCCCATTGAAAAGATAACCTCACCCTCCCCCCGAAGTCTTTGTAATTTTTTGTAGCAAGGGCAGCTCTGTCATTATATTGCTCTAATTCACAGTGCTTTATGTGTAAACAGTAACATGGACACTTAACTTTTTTAGTATATTGTATAATAATTAGGGATTTGGTGAGGCTTGAGATCATATAAACCAGAAATCAATTAAAATGGGCTTGTTATTGACTTCCAATACAAAACAGATTATAAAATAAGAAAAACTACTTAGAGCCCTTTTAAGAACTCGACGATTTAAGACTTTTTAGGAGTTTTTGT
>Ga0325403_1007136_pt1 | contig 10680 bp, 6 predicted proteins | sample PopdelMetagenome_19_FD_205665 | JGI IMG/M metagenome (GOLD analysis project Ga0325403, IMG submission 205665) | Populus deltoides microbial communities from Bellville, Georgia, United States - Xylem-PdKOR-R4 | ecosystem: Host-associated > Plants > Phyllosphere > Stem > Wood/Secondary xylem...
ATATATATATTTTTTAAAATATTTTAGGATATTATTAATTTTATTTTTTAAAAATATTAAACCTAACTCACAAACAAACTCAATACTTCTAGGTATAGTTCAGACTGATAACAATTAAACCCAAAAATATTATATCTAACTTTCATATTTAATATTTATTTTACATCAAAAAAATTATTATTAATCCGTCTCGAATTGCGAACCACTATGCTAGTAAATATGAAAAGAAGGTGTGTGGTGCAAAAGCAGATGACGGCATTCATCTACAGTCCCTCAACCCAAACTTTGTTCACACTGGATAAATGTCGTCCTTTTCCCTTGTCAAAGCTCTGCCACTTGCGGGCTCTAAAATTGACAGCTCTGTTAATTGCAATTAGCAGTGTGGATTAACTGAGTAAAATACTGAGAAATGGAGACCAGCAACTTAGTTTTGGGATAAGATTTTCTGCACAGCACTCAATAAAGTAAAAGACTGCTTACTATAGATTACCACATCACCACTCCCTGTAAAAACGCGTTGGTTGACCAGTGACCACCGTCAACGTTGACTGTCACAGCAGCTTTTTGAGCGAAAGGAACAGGCCTTTGCTTGCGTGCACACAACTCGCGAGAGATACATCTGCATCGGCAACAACAAGAAGACAGCGTCCGATCTCAGAGATAAAGATGTGTTTGGGGACTTCTAGGTTATCTGAACCAATGTGGATAAGAGCAGGATGTACCTTCTCATGTCGACATCAGCTCTGGATTAAAAATCGATCTCATGACGTGGACTTGATTTGATCGCATTGGACGTTTCTACCCTCTTTAACCATTGTAGGAGTGCACGACGAGGGTATCAGCGGCGGTTGTGACGACATGAACTGCATGCAGTTTTCACTTTGTTCGTGGGTCATGGCTGTTGCAATGATCTCAGTTTATCACTCTTGAGATACATACAATTCCTAAATGAAGTGAAGAGGAAGTTTAGTTAACTTCTATTTATATACAAAATAGAAAAATATAATTATGCAACTCTTTCACCTCAACTCTCCTCGAGTAGGTTGGGTGATTCCTCGCATAAGAACAAAAAAATAGAAATAATTGAGATAAAAATATATTTCATTACAGAAACAATGATAAAAATATAAATATAAATTTATTTCTAGAACAATTTTAAAATGAATTCTTATATTTACAAAATATGAGGAATATAAAGGACATATATTTTGTGACTATATTTATTATTTTTATCCATAAAATATCATTGTAAAAAACTCTTAATTCTAAAATTATCAAACTATGACATAAAAATAAAAATAGTTATTATTATAATTTTAAAACTCAACTAAAGAGTCAATTTGAGACAAAGCTCGAGTCCCTAGTTAACAACCGGGTCATGGGTCGAGTTAACTCTGGTGGACCCGAGTTATCGTAATAATAAAAGTTGTTATTATCTTAATTTTAAAAGTAGATTCCGGGGTTGACCTGAGACAAGACCCGAGTTAAAAAGGTCAACATAAAAATAAAAGTAATTATTATCATAGTTTTAAAACTCGATTTAATTAGAAACTAAGTTGGAGCAACGCACTGATCATACAGGCATGGAGGGTCAATCATAGTTGACTCGGGTTAATGTAAGAATAAAAGTTATTGTCATCGTAGTATCAAAACAACCTTGTTTTAACCAAAATAAATTTTCAAAATAATTTAACAGGTTTTTAAAGAGGTAGGATTAAATCAATTCTTTCTTTATTTTTCTTAAACTCGTACCAATTTAGTTCTCTTTACCAAACATTATTTTATATTATTCCTGTTTTCTATCTTGTACCATCTATCTCTACTCTTTATATCTCTTTTATTTTGAACATCACCTCTTTGATTCACTTTAATAATAATATTCAACCCACAAACCATCAATTTTTCAACGTGTATTATTTAAAAGGAGGAATGATTTAAATAATTTATTTAATTCAATGTATAAAGAAATGTCAAAGATAATTTCAAAAGTGCATGAGTGGAAAACATGATGGAGAGATAAATGATTAAAGACAATATTATTTTTGTTTTTGTTCATACAGATATGTGGGTAAGGAGTAGACTATTTGTACAGTGAAAAAATGCTATTGGGCCGACTGGACACCCTCAAGGAGAGAGTGGGCCGACATACACTTGTCGGCTGTCAGAGTCTTCATCTTAGCACCGGCTTGAAATAATTTGTGGGTGTTATTTTTCAAGGTTCACACCACAGATTTTGACCGTCTTTTGGCTTTAACCTTCCGTGATTGTCTTAGCCACTCGGTGCAGCTAAGAAACAAAAATTGAATTTTCGACAATAAATATACTAATCTTACACCGAATTAATTCCTTCACGATCAAGAAGAAGTATCTCCTCAATACCGACTTGAATTACAATGTGTCATGTCAATTGTGGCGGTTATATCTTTTGACAGACGACTTTTTTCGGTTCCTTTAAGAATGTCTTAAAGGGTCTTAGTTCTGGAGAGTTGAAACTCGTAGAATATTAATTAATTTTCATTTTTTCCTTCCCTTTTTTGTTAGGCGATTCATCAGGTTAGGTAGCTACAGTTTTTCAAAGTCGCTGCATGTACAAGCTTAAAGTGGCGAACAAGGGAGATAAAATTGTTAAAAAAGAAGCGGGTAGTGTTGAAGAATGGCCACTACCAGTAATGCTTTCTGGGTTGAATAGGGAAAGAGAGATGTCAGTTATGGTGACTGCTTTGACACATGTAGTGGCCGGAAAAGTGCCTGCAGATGATTCTGATTGCATAAGTGAAGCATTTCCAAATAATCAAGATAGTTGTGCTCATGGTGATTTGTCAGCGAAGAGAGAAAGGGAAGAAGGGGGTGGTGGCAGTGAAGAGTATAAAAGGCACGGTAGAGCATTTGGCGATGACTTCTTGCATGGGGGCTCATCTTCTGCTGGAAGAGGTAAGCTAACTAGTTTTTCTTTCTTCTTTTTTCTGGTTTTACGGTGAGAGTTATTCTGGAGTTGGTTAAATGAAAACATAATATTGCATGTACCTTAATATAATAGTCTGCCCTGTCTTCGCAAATCTCTATTAACTTTATACGCGTAATTTCTGCCATCTCTTATGGTTGCATGAGCTTGATTTATGCTTGTCTCATGAGCACCAAAATGCTGATTAATGATGTACTCGTCCCCCCAATATCTACAGCCTCAGGAAAATCCATCAGCACCATGACACCTGCGGCCACACGGATGGCATTCACCCCCGTATATGAATATAATGAAACCTGCACAGACGAGCCGAGGAGGAAATACAGGGGAGTGAGGCAAAGGCCATGGGGCAAGTGGGCTGCTGAAATAAGGGATCCATTCAAGGCATGTAGAGTTTGGTTAGGCACTTTCGACACAGCTGAGGCGGCAGCAAGAGCCTATGATGAAGCCGCTCTCAGATTTAGAGGCAACAAGGCCAAACTAAACTTCCCAGAAAACGTCAAGCTTCGACCGACTCCCCCAAATCCAATAGCAAACCAGTTGACCGTCTCTGATTCTCCGAGTAGCATCGGCCTTCTGTCCGTTCCTACATCCACCGAGGCCATAGTTCATTCCCAAGCTCTTCACCATACGCAGAACCGTGAGATTTCAAGAGAGCTGGTGAACCAACCTCAATTGATCTTAGGTGTTGGTGGCTATCAAAGGCAACCCATGAGTCTGTACGACCAAATGTTTCTGTCACCTCCACTTGTTTCGTCTTATCCTTCGATGTCTTCTTCAACAGAGTATTCCGATCCTATGTTTTTACCAGCTCAGCAACCAGGCGAGATCATGCCTGCCACTAGTAGCCAAAGTGGTGGGGAAGAATTTCAGTTGCCAGCGTGGTCAGATTATAGCCATTATTCTTCGTCTTCTGGATAGCCCATACTTCTCAGCTTTTATTTTTCTTCTACACAACTTTTTCCACCTGATTTGGTAGGATACCCGTGTTTCTATGTTACCATTGATTTTTTCCTGCTGGCGAAGGTGTAATTCGTTATTAAAAGAAAATCAAAGATCATTTATCAAAACATAAATCTCGGCAGCAGCATTTTTGTTCTTGCAATAATGGTGAATTCACAGGACTCTTCTGTGCCTACTATGGTGGGAAACTGGAATCAAAATTTGTATTTCAATTAAAAGAATTCTTCCTCCCAACTTTCATTCCATTTCCGGTGGGGAAAAGTAAGAAAAAAACATAGCGTCCGCACAGATCAAAACAAAACTTCAACAGACGCACATTTTGTACTGGTGCCCAACACCAACACTCTTTTAGGAGGAGGATAGATATCAACAGCAATGCAAAAATGCAAAATAAATATTTTTTTATTATTTTTGACAAAAAAAAAAACTAAAAAGACGCGTTAATTTAACATTTTTTAAAACAAACATATTTTTAAAACAGTAAAAAACACCCGTCATATTCAACTGTCACGGGTCAATCTCAAGCTGTCACGTGGGATAGATAGAGAAAGTCAAATGGCAAACGACACCCCTGAATCCAGGTATCAACAATAATAAATCAGATTTGCTGGTTTTTATAAATCTCCAGAATGGAATGACATCCAGCAATCTCATACAAATATGTATACGGGGAACAACATTAATTCCAGTTGATTTTACGTTTTAAAAACTCTTTAAAAAAATTTATTTTTTTTATTTCAAATTAATATTTTTTTTATATTTTCATATCATTTTAATATACTAATATCAAAAATAATTTTTAAAAAATAAAAAAATATATTATTTTAATATATTTCTAAATAAAAAACATTTAAAAAGTAAAACATATTTGCCTACAGTAAAAGGACATCAAGAAACACAAAATAAATGCCCCCAGTTCTGAACACGAGTGATAAAGAGAAACCATGCTAAACAAAAGAATCTTGAACAAAACTCAAGAAATTTCCATCCACTGCTATAAAAGAAGCCCCTTTGGGTTCCTGCCGTTAGTCAGCGGTACAGTCTGTGCCAGAAGTATACAACAATAATCTTACTCTCAGTTATAGGAAGCATACATGAATTAACAGCCTAACCAACAAAAGAAACATCTTTGGGACATGATGAATGTCCAATCAAACCCAGTCAGCAGATATTTAAATGGGTTCTCGGATAACTTCCATCTGCACACTGCCATTAAAACACAGACCTCCATGCATTCTCAGCGAAATCAGACCTTTCAAACTTTTAGAGCAGCTTTGTGGACCATAGTTTCTTTGTGTATTTGGTGGCAACTCTTCTCAACAAGATCAAGCAACTTCTCCAAGTTCATTGCCCACGAGTTCAGAATGTCATTGCTATCCTTTGCTACTTGGAAACACACTATTCCCAATGGCCTGTCAATCTTTGCCACCAGAGCTTTGGAAACAACCATATCAGATAGATGCTTCTCAGCTTCCTAAATTGGAGAAAAGGATGGATTAAATGCAAAAGAACTGGAACATTATACATACTTAACATCTCATTAAACATGGTTGATGACCTTTTTTCCTCAGGTACTAGTTTAGCTTTTATTTCTTATGATTTCAGCATAAGAAACAAAAAAAATAGCTATCATTGTTGGTCTATACGAACTACCAGTTTCAAAGGGGCGTCTATAAGACTCTTTAGATGGTTCAAGGGAATGCAATGCCCTGATTTATTGTTTTTTCAAGCCCGCGTCACCGAAGAAGATAGATGGTTGTCTGCCAAATTTTGCAAGTCACCGAGAACCTAGATTTCACAAAATGGGTATGGACAGATCTTATTCCCCTCAAAGCCAACCTGACCCTTAGCTTAGTTGTCTTTAACTGACAATAAAAATAAAATATGAAAAACATACAGAAAGGGAAAGAAAGTGTAATACAAAGTAAAAGAATATTTATGGATGGGCAGGGAGGTTGCATGGGAATGTCAACTGCAAAGCAGAGCTCATGATTGCTAATAAGCTTACACCCCGATATGTTTGACACAAGATTCAAGGAGAATGCCTATCAAGAGGATTACAGAACTCATTCTTGAATGCCAGGATCCAGTGCCATTATCAAACTTCCACTCGATTCAGAAGTTCCAAGTTATTACATGAACACAAAGATCATTTATACTATTAACCATCCAGATCATTAGAAACTTAATTGGGCTTCCAACATGGATTAAACACAAATGCATTAGCCACTGCAATGTCATCAAATTAAGTCACAAATAATGGGATTTCTAAGATTCCAACTCCTAAACATTAGGTCAAAGTGGCTCTAATAATATTAACTGACCACTCTACTCAAAAACTTAAGTTATCAGGTAACAGTCACAGATAGGCTTTTTGTACCTTCAACAACCATATTACCAATTAATCTAAAAATTGACCACTTTAGATCTGAACAACAGACCTTTAAATATTACCTGTGACTCTGTTCAACAATTGAACACGACATCTAAATTCAGATAAAAACATCAGAAGTTACAATTAGGATGGAACAGTATAGTTTGAGTATTATGTTGACAAAATAATTTCTGAAGCAAATTGCTTATATTCTAACCACCATTATAGAATATTAGAATAAATAGTTAAACAGAAGCATCAGGCAACCATGAAGCCTTTATTAATTTAACCAAGGCCTGATAAAATTCAAATCTTTGAAACAAACACATTCACACAAATCTGCTCAAGTTCACATAATGAAGAACAAAGATCGGCATAATTACACCATTGACACAAATGCAAAAACAAAGATTAATGTGAGCAAACAAACCATGTGTACAACACAGCCACAGAGAGAGAGAGAACCTGGATGCTGAGACACAATAACTCTGCCACTCTCTTCACAGTAATCTTCGAGTAATACTTTGAAACAACAATGATATTCTGAAAAGAAAACACGTTGCAAATGAATGAACAACCAAACTCAATGGTAGATTGAAAGAAAAAAGCATAAATGTTATGCAAATATGACAATTGAAAGTAGATTACATGTTCAATTATTCTTTGCCTCAAATCCTCTGCTGCTTTGTCACCCAAAGATCCCCCAAGTAAGTTCTTCTCACTTTCAAACTCATCCATGAATTCATTCCAAAGAGATGTCCACTGGATGACTTCCATTGTCACCAACTGCTTCAACAACAACCTATGGAATAGCATCCAATGAAAAGACACACTTAATGACAAGACTGATAAATTAAATGACCAGCAACATGCAGGAACTGACTAAAGCAACACATACTTGAATTTTGGAATTTCAGAAAGATTCTTATCCTCCAAGGTGGAATTCAGAAGGCTTGACTGCATTGGATCGTGAGGTGAAAGTACCAAGTACCAACAGATTTTCCTCAAGACCTACGTGTTGTAAAATATCAAGGCCGTCCAATAGATTCCATAGAAGTCTCAACAGACCAAAAACTAGAAAAAAAAAAGTTCTTACCGGAATCCATTGGGCAGGGTTTTCCTTTACAGAAGGAATCTCATATATTGCCTTGTAGCAACGGCAAATTTCCAGATAATCATTGTCGTGTGAGTAGTACCTAGAACAAGAGTGGAAAGCACAAAGACAAAAGTCATTGCATAGAGTTCTTACTCAAAATCTACTTAGCAAACACAAAATCAAGTTACGGAGTTTGAATAATAATTGGTTGGGATATGTTGGATGCTTTGGATTTTTACTGACTTTTAAATCAAAGGAATTTCAATCAAAAAGATCTTTTCAGTGAAAATTTATCACCAAGTAAACTTGGCCTTGTAGAAGAAGTATGCATGGCAATCACGTCACAGAGATATTCACAAAAGATACTGCAAAGGAAGACCCTTTTTGCAGGGGTTTTTTACTGTATTTGAAGGAAATTCCAGGTTGTTGTTCAAAAGAAAAGGAGACCATTCTTACAGTAAAATGCACAAACATGAAATCTCAACAGATATTTATCAGACTATAGAAATCCACAATTGCATGGTCATATCAGTTTGCCATCAAAAATCACAAAATATAAATAGTATCAGCAATGTATTTGAAGTTCGAGTTTGCCTACTTTCGATGTTAGGAACTTTGATTTTCCTTCAACATGTTATTTTAAATTGAAAAAAAAAAAAGTGGGAAGAAAAAGAAACTTTCCAGCATAAGACAGCAGAGCATTCTGAGCAAGCATATTCAAACCTTTTATTAGAAATCATATTTGACAACTTATTACTTGGTTAAATCAAGCATATTAATTTGCTAGAGTTTGGAACTGAATGTGATCGTTAAAGAACAAATGACAACCAGGCTTAAATCCATCGCCAATCCAGATTGCTAACTATGAGCAGCAAAATATAATGCAAGATCACAGCGCTATTCAATAGTTCTCACTGCATGACTTAAAATCTTGGAAAGCAATACAGGGGCTTGCCAACTCAAATGCATGGTTGAAAATAAATCAACTCCCAGGATATATAGAATTGGGCATGGATTTGTATGCATATTAAGTTAGGCTAACATATTTATCTGCATTACTGCTCCAGATTAAAGAATAAAAATAATCTCAAATGAGGAACGCCTTTCCTTTTGCTCCAAACAAGAAGCCATTGTACATCCACATGAAAAACATGTAATCTTGTGTGTTACCCTACCAACAGGGTCACTTGAACACATTGTATGTAAAAGCAACTCCAATTCACTTTTAATAAAGCTAACAATTACAATCCAAAGACCAAATCAAAGGCCTTGTACAGACCAAATACAGACTTCAGAACAAGTAAAAAACATCTGTTTCCAGCATCCCATGGGGCATGCAAGTACATAAATAGAATTTATAGAGATCCTGAGGACCGTTTCTGTAATTTCTTTGCATTAGAAGTAAATTTTGCTAAACCAAGAAGAAACACGGCCAAATAAGCTCAGCAAAATTCAAAGATGCACTTTAAAAAGATACAGAGGTTGTGCAACCAAGGAGATCATGAAACTATTGAACATCACATAAAACAAAGAAACTAAAAAAACTCAGTAAAATTATTCAAAAGAAAATTAAAGCAAGAACATGACATAAACAATATATGGAAATTACATACCGTATCATCAATTCATAGTAGATCCGCTTTAACTCCAACAGTGATGGTATATCAGCAGGAGCCTCTTCCACAACATTATCACCTTCCTTTGGTTTCTTCTTCGACTTGGAAGTATCAGCATCAAAAACCCTTGTACTAATCTTCCTTGAGAGAATTTGTGCACGAACATAATCCTGGCGGTCAAGGCATAGACGAACCTGCCCCAACAAAATTGTTGCACATTCAAATTAAAACCCTAGAAACAACCCAAATAAGGGCCTTGAACTTAACAAACCAGAGCTAAAAAGACCACAACTCGTCCATGGTCTACAGCAGTAGGACCCCCAGTTAAGGCACCTTAGATACAATCATATCCTTCACCATTAATTGCATGTAGTTGCAATTCTAGCCTCTTAGCTATCCGATTTCTTTGTTTGCTCTCAAAGACATTAATTAACATAAAAGAACAAGTACCAAATAGAAAAAAAAGCGCAAACAAAAGAAAGAGATATGTACTTGCTCAAGAATAAACGCAATTTTCTCAGTTTTTGCCATAGCACCAAAAGTTTCCACCTGCAACTCAAAAAAATCAAAATGCATCAATCTTCTTACAGGAAAACAAACAGCTCTATAAATTAAGAATACAAGCACCAAAATCTTACCGCAACTTCTTGCATCAGATCTGCAGCTTCAGCTGTAAGCCCTTGTTCTTCCTTGATCTTACCTAGTTTTCTAATCAACCTTGCTCTCTCAATTTCAACATATATCTACACGCCATATAAACAAACAGGCTTACAAAAACAACACCCACAAAATTCACAGAAAAAAGCGTGTTTACACCCACATTACAAAATCAAATCCAAATAGATATATACATAAAAGGAGCGTGAAAATCAATCAGACCTTGCCAGCAGACACACTGTTAAGTGTTTTAATAAGTTCTACACGAGTGTCAAGATCCGGCGTCTCGTCAATGTACAGCATTGCTTGCTGGACCATTGCAGTTACAGCCTACACCAAAAAAAAAATTCAAAATCCACCAAACAAATCATAGCATACAAAACACATAATTTAGTTGAGTTTATTTACAAATTAATTAAAAATAATGTTACCTGTTTGAGTTGACCACGTTTTTTAGAGAGAAGGGCAATTTGGTCATTTAGAGATTTCCAATCTTTAGCTTCGAAGCAGAGTTGGAGAATTTCGGTAACGGCTTTCTTAGTGCCGGCGACGTCTCCGGCAAGCCTCATCTGCTTTTCGACATTCTGCAGTTGTTCTATCGCCGCTTCCAAATTCGCTTTTCCCTCCTGATTGATTTTTTGTTCATAAATTAAAACAAAAACACAAAATCGAAGCGAAATCGAAAGAAAAAATTATTGAAATAAGTTAATTTTAGATCTGGTAGAGATTCTTACCATCTTGAGTCGGAGAAAGTCCTGCTCAGCTCAGTACCTTACTAACCCTAATGGAGGAGGTGTTTTGGTTGAGAGAAAGAGTGAAGATTGAAAAATGCTTTGTTGTTTTATGCCATTTCATTAGATTATTCTTTAGTCCCTGTTGTTTTAGCAATATAAATATCTAATCCTTTCGGTTTGAGAAACCAATGTGAAATCCCTATAGTCGTATATCCATTTATAACGGAGGAGTCCTATGTCAGGCTGTCAACTACCATTTATAAATTTTTTTATTTTTT
>Ga0325403_1007137_pt1 | contig 10680 bp, 3 predicted proteins | sample PopdelMetagenome_19_FD_205665 | JGI IMG/M metagenome (GOLD analysis project Ga0325403, IMG submission 205665) | Populus deltoides microbial communities from Bellville, Georgia, United States - Xylem-PdKOR-R4 | ecosystem: Host-associated > Plants > Phyllosphere > Stem > Wood/Secondary xylem...
ACATTTTGGACAAAATACTCAGTAAAGGTATTCAAATCTGAAGGGCTGTCGACGCCATTACATTCATCTGTCAGATAACGGATAGCACTTGCTTATGAAAATATGGGATTATCAAAAAAAAAAAAAAAGTGAAATGTGAGTGATGTGCTATAATTTTTATAGAAAATGTATTTTGGTTCTTGAATTTTAAATATTATATAAATTATATAATTTCAGTATCTTAATATTTTTCTAATTTAATTTTGATATAAAAATTTATTTTTGTTATTTTTTAATTCTTGATTGAAAGAAAAGAGAAAGAAGTCATCGGATTTCAGCGATAGAAAAAAAAAATCTCATTGATATTAATTTAAGCTACCAAAATAAACTATATATATGTCATTTGATGAGGGAAGTTCATATTAGATTTTTTATATACTTTTAAAGTTTATAAAAAAGCATATCTGAGCTCGTAAAATAGTAAAGGATGTGGGTTTTTTTTACTGTGCACACACTATTGTTCATCCTTTTATATTTTACTGTGGATCTACTGTTCAAAATTTTGTTTTTTATAAATTAGATTCTCAAACTTTTTTTTCCCTAGTTGCATCCTTTTTGGGACAAGTTCAAGGGTAATTAAATCAAATTTATTGACTAAGAACAAAATTAAAAGACATGGACCAAAGTAGAAAAGGAGCTAAAAATGGGTGATGATTTCAAAGTTCACATAAAAAGTTTAATTAAATTCTCACAATTTAAAAATTAATTATACATATTCGGTCTCTCAATATTTTTTCAATTCAATTTTGATATAAAAGCTCATTTTAGTTATTTTTTAATCCCTAGAGGTCGCCGGATTCTAGTGGTAAAGAGAGAAAGATGTCGTTGACATCAATTTCAGCCGCAAAAGTGGTCGATCTTTGTGTCAAATGATTCCATTTGATGAGGTGAGTTTATATTAAGTGATTTTTTTTATCTTGAAAAGGCATAAAAAAACATATCTGAACTCGAAAATATTTTTGATTTCGAGTTTTGGGACTGGTTTTTAAGTTTTTTGAGATCGTGAATAGGTGTATTAAGATTCCTAGAGTGTTTTATAAGTGTTTTAGGTAAAATATGAGATGAAAAATGACTTTTTTTTGTCAAAAACATTCATCCTAAATTTTCTAGTCACCACAGTGGCTGGAATCTAGGCAAAATCAAACAACGCGTCATGTGATTTTTTTTTTCAAAAAAATTAGGACGGACGACATGTCTACAATAAAAAAAAAATAAAGGCCCAAGCCTGTAGACTCTAATGAAATTGGTCAAGGAGGCTAGCTTGGCTTCTGGACCTAGTAGTGCCTGCCTGCCTAGCTTTATTTTTCTATTTTTTTAAATTAATGTTTTTTTATTTTTATTTTTTTAAAATTATTTTTTATTTATATTTAAATTAATACTCATCTATTCTATTTTGTTCATGTACTTTTTTTTAAATACCCTTTATGTTTTAGTTATTTTGTATGTATTTAGTCTTTTAAGAGATTTTTCTCATTCATTTATAATTTTTTGTTTTGTTTTTTTATAGATGAATTTTATTTTTTTAAATAAAAATATTTATTTTCAATCAAAACATAAGCATGTAAGATTAGAATATCTGATTTAAGTAGTTCTGAGTTCTGAATTAAATTAAGTATCTTAGATATATCATAAGATGGATTAGAATTATTTTTATTAGTTTTTCTTTTATTAAAACACTAGTTAAGCTGTGATATTTGACTATAAATGGCGAATGTATGATGAAGATTCAAATCAAACACTTCTAGAAACTTTTGTAAGACCTTTTTTTCCTAGTTTCATATCCATCACAGAAACGGTATTAGAAAAATGAGTAATGATATGATATTATCAAATTAATTTATGTACAATTATAGGTTAATTAAAATTAAAAAAAAGACCTAAAATAGAAAGAAAGAAAAAAGCATATCCAGTTGGTGGATAAATTTGTTAAACTCGTGAATCGAGTTACCCGGACTAGTACGTCAGACATGTGAACCATGTTATAGAGTACTCCACTGAAATTATAATTTGTTTCTTTTTCAAAACAATTTTTTATTTAACTACGTAATAATAAAAATAGACAACTGTAAAATCAAACACCAACCTCATATCAAGATGTTTTTTTGAGACTACAATAACCTTATAATCGGCGAAATGAAACCAATTATTAAACTAAATTTCCAATTAACCCAATATTTAAGGATAAAATTAAAAAAAAAATTTTAAAAAATTTAAACTTGTCAAACTTACGAACCAAGTTAACCATTCAAACCTTTGAATAGATCCATGGATTTTATAAAGTTTAATAACATGATTTTTCTCTCAAATTAATTTTTTTAAAACTACATGAGAAAAAATAGATGATAAATAAAGTCAAGTTTAATTAAAAAGAAAAAAAAAGCACTCCAACAAACCCGTAAACTAGGGCAACCTGAGTTATTCTAAGAAACCCGCAAACCACACTAACCTAATAGAAAGAAAAAATAAAAAGAAACAAACTATGAGGCTAAATTTTCAACCATCCCAACATTAAAAAAAAATCGACAAAAACAAATTTGAAAAAAAAATTCATAACAAAAATTCAAAAAAAAAGAGGAAAACAAAACACTGTGAATTGCTATTATAATCCATAGTGCAATGGGTGTAAATAAACAATGGTTTCCTCGTACCCCTTAGTTTTTGTTACTTTATTAAGTTTAATAATATAGATTTTCTCTAAAACTATTTTTTTTAACTATATAATAAAAAAAATAAACTATAAAAACATCATGTTCAATTACAAAAAAAAAAAAAAACACCCACCAAACTCATAACCCAGGGCACCTTGGATTATCTTATCAAACCTGCAAATCACATTAACTTTATAGAAAACAAAACAAATTATAAAGCTAAATTCTCAACCATCCAAATATTAAAAAAAATCAAAAAAATTGAAAAAATTCATAACAAAAATTTAATAAAAAAATGAAAGGAAAAGGAAAAAAAAAAAACATGTGTTCAAGATATAGTTTTAAAACCCAGCTTGACAAGCCAATCTGGGATCGAAACAAGGCCGTGTTTAAGAAAAAATAAGGGAATGTAGAAACTCGGGTTAATCCTGCAAGACTCGGTTAAAAACTCAATTTCTACCTGTTGACTATTTTATTTTATTTTTAACGAAATGTTGTTTTACTTAATAAAAAAATCAGGGTTACAAAGTTAAATTCTTAACCATCCTAGTATTAAAAAATAAAATTGACAAAAAATATTTTGAAAAAAAAATCATAAAAAAATATAATAACAAAAAATAGGAAAAGAAAAAGGAAAAAAAAACTATGTTCAAGCCAAAGTTTTATAACTTGGCCTAACTTGATAGGTCAACCTGGGACTCAGATGACTCGGGTCAAGAACCTGGATAGGTTTAAGAAGAAAAAGGGGAAGGTAGAAATAAGAGCGACCCGATCAAAATCTCAGGTTGACCCTATAAGACTCGGTCGAAAACCTAATTAAAACCCGTTGACTATTTATTTTTTATAACAAAAACAACATTGTTTTGCTTTATAAAAAAAATAAAATTGACCTGGGATGACCCAATCAAAATCTGTAACCTGAGTCTAGGGCCAGGTATTCTATCGGAATGAGTTTAAAAGCTATGATTCAAGCAACACAAAAGAGAAGAAGAAAAAAAAGGCACTTATTCTAGCTATTTATCAATGTTAATTGTCAAAATTAAATGGAGAGAAACATTCTAGAAATTCTTAGTGTTTTGTAAGGAAAGTTACAATACTTTCTTCACATGCTTTAATTTTTTTTAATAATGATGATGATGATGATGATAAAAACACAGCTGGATGCAAGTATTTTTCCCTCACAGTTAAATTTCATAATATTTTGAATACTATAAACAAACCATAACTTAATTTTATTTCATATGCTATGTGGTCAAAGGACTGTCAGGAGTTTATTATAAGCTTTCAAGTACAAATGAACAAAACAAAGTGACTTCATGTCAATCTATAGTGCTGAAGGACATGAAAAAACAAAAACAATTGGACAAAATACTAAGTAAAATATTCAAATCTGAAGATCTGTCAACCCAATTACATGCATCTGTCAATTGACGCATATCACATGTAAATACGAGGCTTGGCTGCTTTGGGGAGTAGGTTCGTCATTCACATTATCATTTTGGATTTAAAACAATAATAAAATTCTTTTATTCTTTCTTTTTCATGATAATATATTTAAAATCTGGCCTTTAGAAGTATATAAAATAAGAAAATGTAGTCGATGGTGCAATTTTCAAGGCGATTAAAAAGCTTTTAAATCCTTGATTCTAATTTCTGAACTTCAAAGCAACTCAGTACAGTTGTTGTTGAGAAATATGCAAGTAACAGCTGATATATAATCTATTTTTGGTGAAGTATTTATCAATCTACAAGGTTTGCTCTTGAAGCACAGCATCAGAAGTTCGTATTTTGTCAGATTTTCGGATTATATACACAGCAAGAAAAGGAGTGTAGAAACTTTAGATGCTCAAGACAGGTTATCGTGACGAGAAAAGATGTTGAAATGATTCAACCAAGGGAAATACGAGACCCAGCAGGCTCTCGTCCAGCACAAGAATTCTATGTTCTGAACTTTTGGTACAAGCCCAGTTCTGAATAGTTCGAAGATCAGGCCTGATCTTCGAACCTACCATTAGCAAGAACTAGACTATGCATTTTTTCTACAACTATGATAATCAATAAATTACGGAAAAAGATCAAATTACAGCCATAACCAAGGCCACTATTTTTTTTAAAATAATAATTTCATTGTAATAATCTCCAGCAAACTATATCTGTCACTACAATGAAAAGCTTCCTCGGTTTATATTTTGTTCGATGTGTTGTTTGCTTCAAACAGAAACCTGACTTGCATCAGCCCACTAGACTATGCATTTTTTATCATTATACATAATTTTTACGTATTTTCCAAAAATCCTTTTAAATTTTCCAAACCCACTGTTGACCTCCCGTCAAGTTTCTTTGTAAATTTGGGCGAGGAAGAAGCATGAAATCACCTGAATGATTCATCATTCACTCATGGAAAGAACAGTTCACAGACTTGGGCTTAATTCTTAATTTGTCAGGTTTTGCCTTCGACGGGCTCACAATCTGGCAAAATTTATTAAAAAATAGGCTATGGCCCGGTCCATGAACAAGCCCATTCAAGGTCAATTCTTCGAGCTAACTTGACACGATACACTCTCGATAATTAGTTGCCCTACCCGCCGTGAAGGTTTTCTCGGAGCTGCTTTAAAAATAGAAAAATAGGGTAGAAATTAATTTTTATAATATTTTTTTGATTAAATATAATATTTAAATAATATATTTTTTTATTTTTAAAATTTTATTTTTTATATTATCATATTATCTAAAAATAATCAAAAATTAATTTAAAAAAATTAATAAAAAACAGGCTCAACCATAACTTTAAACGAGTTCTTAAAGTTTTTAAAATAATTTTTATTTAAAAATATATTAAAATAATATTTATTTTAAAAAAATTATTTTTAAAGTTAATATATTAAAATAATTTAAAAATACTAATATAATTTTTAAAAAAATTCAAAATTTATACAAAAAAAAAAAAAATTTTATCTGCACTGTCAAACAAACACCTCATAGAACAGTACGGCCAGAATCTAGTCGCTTCCATAGGGATAGTTCCCACCTGTAGAGAGTAGAGACTATAGAGCCTCATCTCTTTCACGCTCTCAATTTTTCGACAGACAGCCACGCAATCAAGCAAAGCACAAAAACATTAAAAAAAAAATGTCGACTGCAAGAATCCAACCAACAGTAACAGCAGCTTGTGTTCTGTCTTCCACAATCAAACACCACTTCGGTTTAACCTCTCTCCGACTCCCTACGAACCACTCTGCTGCTTTTAGACGCCAAAGAATCAAAAGAAACCTCACTGTTTCAATGTCCGCTACTTCAGTTTCTGAACCTCTTGAAATCTGTGTCAAAGCTTCTCTTACTGTCCCTGATAAACTTGGTGATTGTGAGTGAATCGTGTTTTCTTTCTTTCCTTTTGTTGGGTCATTTGGAAATGGCAATTGATGGGTCTCTTTTTAATGCTTTGTTAGGTCCTTTTTGTCAAAGGGTATTGCTTACTTTGGAGGAAAAGAATCTGCCTTATGACATGAAGTTTGTTGATTTGGGGAACAAACCTGAATGGTAAGTTACTTTAAGCCATTTGCCCGTGTTCTTTTCTACAATGCCTTGAAGAAATTACGATATTAATGCGCTTTTAATAAAAGTTTCACGGCGTTTCGACTTCTTGACTCAGTTGACATGAATCCAGCTCCTTTGTTAGAATTCTGTAAACAAAAGATCGTACTATAGTTCCATAAATTTACTAGTATGTTTTATGGTTGATAATTTAGTGGATTTCTACTGTAATGTTAGGGAAGGCTGTAGCAAAGTCGCAAAATGTTATGTAAAAAACACTGTCCATATTGTAAACAAGGCATTGTAGAGGGCACTGGCGAAATTGTGGGTGCTATCCAAAAGTTTTTGGATTATACAGAAATTTTTAACTGAATGTTGGCGGAGCTCCCATGTGAGAATTGAATAGCGAGTGGATAATGATTTTGTTCATCTATTTGGAAATTTTTATAGATCTTCCAATTTGGGCCAACCCTTTACGTGCTTGGTGTTATTTACACTTATTTCAGAATATAAGTTGATTGTATTGGACTTTGAATAGATATCCTGATGGAAAAAAAAAATACTTCTTACTGCTGTAGCAAATAGTCAAATTCTATAATGACTCTGGGTGAAAAACGAATGCACTGAGCATGATTTGATCAACATTTTTGTCTAATCATAATAGTGTCGACTATACTAACCATCAAGAAAGAACCGCAGTACTGCCTGTTGATGGAATTTTGAATTCAACCCACATTGGTCAAAATAAAGGCAGTTCCTTGGTTTTAACCAAAGGCATTGAAGAAGAAGAAAAGCAAGTGATAGTGGATAGCTATATTACTCTGTTTTGTCTACTTGGTTTGTATTTGACCATTTGTTTTATCAGTTATGTTTCTTCTTTGATATAGGTTCTTGAAACTAAACCCAGATGGTAAAGTTCCTGTGATAAAGTTTGAGGAGAACTGGGTTTCAGATTCAGATGTTATCACACAAGCATTGGAAGAAAAGTTTCCAGATCCACCATTGGCAATCCCACCTGAAAAGGCTTCAGTGTATGTTTTACATTCAGTGTTACAGAAATTACCACTGTCACTTTTACTTTCTGACCTAATAATGTTTTTGGTGCTTCCATTTTATGTGATAACTTTTAAATTTACTGATTTATTTGTGAGAAGGAGGAGGAGGGGATTGCGGGGGATTGATGGTGGTGGAAACATAAAATTCCACTTATAAAAATCAAAATCATTTAAAAATTATTTTCTTCTGGTAAAGAAAATCTGGGACTGTCATCATGTTTGAACTTCTGATTAAGTCAGATGCAACTATAGTGAATGGTTTGTTTAGAGTCAATGTTTGTTGAATTGCCACCTTTGAGGTTTTTGGAGAGTATTATAGTTTACTAGAGTTTTCTAGCTTGAACTTTTCATATTGGAATGCTGTAATTGCTGACTCCACCAGACTACCTATCTACTTGTTCACAACCTTTTCGAGGTGCAAAAAGTGTTTCTTATGCCTAGATGCAGAATCCTTTATATTTCCCTTCCCCCTTTATCATTCTCAGCTTCCAATGTAGAAGGCATTGCATTTGAGGTTGTTTGCTCAAATAATTGCTATATTTCATTATCAATACAAGTCTTGGTCATTGGTTCTGTTGCTAATGAGGTGGATTCCATTGCAAATGAGGCTGAGTTCATTTTGAGTCCAAATCTTATTGATCAGAACCATATCCCTTGGTTTTATTTTTGATTGCACTGATACTTTTGACAATCCACAGTTGGTGTTATGAATAGTAGTAGCCAGAAATATCAAAGGTACACCAAAGTGATGTTGTGGAAGTGGCAAAAACTGATCTACTGTTAAAACAGCTTGCAAAAAGTTTGGGATAAATGATACAAATTTGAGAGGAAGAATTCTCTGACTACTACTTAGGGAATAAAGCTTAGTTAGACTGAGTTGAGTATGTTTGGTGTTTTTACTTTGAATGTTATTTTTGCTAGAAGTCCACAACAACATAGTAGATCCCAAGTTTCATATCTTAGTTGAGGTTTTATGTTATTGATTTTATTTATCTATTTCAATGCAGTGGCTCAAAGATCTTCTCCACATTTATTGGATTTCTTAAAAGCAAAGACCCTGGTGATGGAACAGAGCAGGCATTGCTTGATGAGCTTAGTGCTTTTAACGATCATATCAAAGAGAATGTATGTCCTTATCTACCTTGAAGTTCTGGTGGTCAGCTAACCTTGTGATACTGAAGAAAAAAGGAAAGAAAAAAGAAAAAAAGAACTGCAATGATGTCAACCTTTTAATGTTATAATCAGCTTAAGCATGTGAAGGATTAATCTGATTGCAACGGAGATGCCTATTCATGTTTTTATAGCAATGTAAATTGCTTTGGATTCTCATATTTCCTGAACATAGAAATTCTTCTTGAGTTCTGAAGTCGTAAATGCCAGTGTTGGTGCTGCTTTCAAGACTTTAAAACGCATTTGTTTGAAACAATTGGTTGAGCAATGACATTTTATCTGTAGGCCTCTGTTGCTTCGATCTAATACTTTGTTTTTCAAAAATTTCTTTATGCATTGTCCAATTTGGAATCTGATGGTTCTTTTTACTGATTTATATGATTGTTTGTCTTCTCTCCTTTGAAGGGCCCTTTTATCAACGGGGAAAAAGTTTCTGCAGCTGATTTGGCCCTTGGACCGAAGCTGTACCATCTAGAGATTGCTCTTGGGCATTATAAGAACTGGTCAGTTCCAGAGTCACTTCCCTACGTCAAATCCTACTTGAAGGTATCTCCTATAAGCTAACCCTCTGATATGGTGTGTTACATATGTGAACATGTTTTGTGCAGCCAATGAATGCAGACTTTGTCCATGGTCTTTTACCCGTAACATTTTCTATCACACCACCGTTACATAGGCATCCTCCCCGCCCTCACTCCTCTTCCTCGGTTGAAGTTGCTTGTTTTGCCTTTGTGACTTCCATCATGCTCCATTTTTTTTGGGGGGGCTTTGTTTCATAGCTTAGGTCCATTTGGGAGTGCTTTTCATGGAGCTGCTGTCCTATCAATACATTGTTCATTCGTTACAAAGAATAAATAAGTATATTACTGGGGAAAAGACCATAGAATATGTATTTTGAAGATAAGTATAGGTTTCATGTCAAAGTCCACAGTTGGCCTTGCAAATTCTGCTTCTAATGAATCAATAAGCTTGCCTCAGAACTCACTGTAATCATGCAGTGTTGTCTTCATGACTTCAAGTTCTTACCCCTGTTTGGTTAAGAGGTGTACTGTTTCCTTGGGAACAAATATAAACAATGTCATGTAGTTTAGGTACTTTTCCTCTTGCTACCTGCCAGAGACTTAACGAGTAAACTTGAATGTCACATTACCAAGTACATGCAAAATCCTATTCTCCGAATAATCAACTGGCATAGACATTGGACTCAATATGCTTGAGCAACTGGTTATTTTGATGCATGGTTTATGATGTTAATTCTGTGTTTAAACTATCGATAGAAGTATAGTTCTGCAGATTACTGGTTTAGTATAATCATAGCCATCTTGTATTCTGTATAATGATGTCTGGTTTTTGACAATGCTAAGTTTCTGTTATTCAGGAAATCTTCTCCAGGGATTCATTTGTTAACACACGTGCTCTGCCAGAGGATGTCATTGCCGGTTGGCGCCCAAAAGTCATGGGTTAAAATTTCTTAAACATTCCTTTGAATAATTCTTTTGACATCCGTTCTTATCATCTATAGTTAATGCGAGGTTGCAAGGTCCATCAGATTTACCTCCTCCGTGTGTACTTGGCCTTGAAACTAAATATAATTTTTCTTTCAGTTAACAGATGCAATTCTGTCACCACATTGCGGGGACGAGAAAAATCTTCATATGTATATTTCATGAGCATGTCAGTGTGATGGTATAAATGCCTTGCTAAATGCTTCATGTGCATACTTATACTTCCCAGTGTTCCAAGTTGCACTCTTTTTTATGATTTGTTGTCTTGGTAAGTATAGGTCTTTGCCTAGTGCTCATATGAAAGAATGTTACACAGAAGTACTGAACTACCAAGCACTTCCGCTTAACTGCCTCGGTACTCTTGTGTCAACCCTATACGCCCACTGCCATATACATTCCTAGAGGCAGACAGAGCTCTTACTAAATCTTTGAAATTCTGAGGGCACAGGGCCTTTTATTCTTGGAGGTGATTCGACTTCTTTATGCCAAGGAAGATGGAAGCCTCTTCATCCATCGATCTCTTGAAGAACCATGGATATGTGTATCAAGCTTTCCTCCATGAATTCAACATGTCCAAGGGCACAAAAGCAAACATGACATCTACCGTGACATGGTTGTCCTTGTTCATCAAAACAAGGATTTACTTACAGAACTTAAAAGTATTAATAGATTCTACATCGAATCCCATGCCAGAATACATGAATGCTGATGCTTAGAATTATGGATAGCGTA